>Ga0209610_1001083_pt1 | contig 14209 bp, 5 predicted proteins | sample LakKivw275mmetaG_FD_184137 | JGI IMG/M metagenome (GOLD analysis project Ga0209610, IMG submission 184137) | Anoxic lake water microbial communities from Lake Kivu, Rwanda to study Microbial Dark Matter (Phase II) - Lake Kivu water 275m metaG... | ecosystem: Environmental > Aquatic > Freshwater >...
CAAGCTGCACAAGAAAGGCATCCCCTGGCAGCAGTTTGCAGTGCTCTACAGAACCAACGCCCAGTCCCGCTTGTTCGAATATGCCTGCGTCGAGAAGAAAGTGCCCTACAGCATTGTCGGCAGCCTATATTTCTATCAGCGCAAGGAGATCAAGGACCTCATGGCTTATCTGAAAACCCTTGCCAACCCGCGCGACAACGAAAGTCTCCTGCGCATCATCAATGAACCGCCTCGCGGCATCGGCCAAACCTCGCTCTACAGGATCATCAACTATGCCGCCGAACACAATATCACTCTCTACAAAGCGCTCTCCCAGGCGGAAAAAATCACTGAACTTCAGAACTCAGCCCAGAAACGGGTCAAAGACTTCTGGCAGATGCTGGACCGCTGGCAGCGCCTGTCGGAAAAGAAACCTGTGCTCACTGTGGTGAAAACCGTCCTGGAGGAGCTTAAATGGATCGAGCTTTATCAGAACAGCCATGACCCAAAGGAAGTCTCCAGAGCGGAAAACCTGGCGGAATTTGTCTCAGCGGTCAGCGATTTCACGGAAAAGTATGCTGAAGACAATGAGAAACCGCCCCTATTGACCGATTACCTGCCTTATGTGGCTTTGCAGACCGATCTGGACCAGCTCTCCGACTCCAATGACACCATACGCCTGATGACCATGCACAATGCCAAGGGCCTTGAGTTTGAGCAGGTCTTCATTGTCGGGCTGGAACAGGAACTGCTCCCCCATCGCATGTCCATGGAAACGCCTGAGGAGATAGAAGAAGAACGCCGCCTGTTCTATGTTGCCATCACCCGCGCCAAACTGAGACTGTATCTGAGCTACGCCAAATTCCGCCGGCTCTATGACACTAACTATTACACCCAGCCAAGCATGTTTTTGAATGAACTTGCCCCTGACAGCTTTGAACGGGATGATGCTGCTCCCGGCTTGATGACACAGCCCCGTCCCCGTTTGAAAAAGAAGAATGTGCTCACCGAAAGCATGAAAGCTTACAAGATAGGCCAGAAGGTCTATCATGAGGAATACGGTGAAGGCATCGTCCTCAATGTTGACGGAGCCGGAGCTTCCGCCCGCCTGACCGTTTCCTTCAAGAGTGGTAAACTGGCGCGCATCATCGGTTCCTATCTCAAAACGGAAGCTGATTTATGAAGTTTTATGACCGCATAGCAGGATATCTTGACCGCTCCGATTTCCTGAACAGCTTCTTGAGCAAGCTGTCGGAAGGATCATCCCGGCTGCAGTTCACCCATCTGAACCAGTCCGCCCGCGCTTTGCTCATTGCCCACGCTTACGTTAAATCTCATAAAAACATCATTGTCATCACTGCCGATGACCCTTTGGCAGAGGAGTTCTGGGATGACCTCTGCATCCTCATCGGCAGAGAAAATGCCCATTACCTGCCTGACTACGAAGTCCTGCCTTATGAGGAACGCTCGCCCCACTACTCCATTCGCGCCACCCGTCTGGAAACTTTAGCCAATGCAGTATCCGGACAGCCGCAAATTTACATCCTTTCCCTGCGCGCCTTTCAGAGATGGATCCAGCCGCTGGAATTGCTCAGGAAAAACATCATCACTCTCAGAAAAGGCGAACAGCATGACCCCGTGGTTCTGATCTCCAACCTCGTCGGCATGGGCTATGAAGTTGATTATCAGGTCGGCAAGGTCTATCAGGTAGCCCGTCGCGGCGGTATTGTGGACGTCTTTTCCCCGCCTCAGCAAAAACCCGTCCGTCTGGAATTCTTTGGCGACGAGCTCTTTTCCCTGCGTCCATTTTCGCTTGCCACCCAGCGTTCCGAGCCCCATGAGATCGAATCCGTAACCCTGATTCCGGCGCGTGAGATCTCTCTGCACGACGTTGATGTGGAGTCTCCTCTGTTGCGCCGCATCCACGATCACGGCCTGTTTGAAGGTGTGGAAAACTATCTCAGTCTGCTTTTGCCGCAGGTTCAGACCTTTGCAGATTATTTTTCTCCTGAGCAGACAGTCACTTTCTGGAATGATTTTCCCTACATCAAAGATGAGGAACTCGCCCTCTCTGAACAGGTTCTGAGCAGTTACCAACGGGCTCTGAAAGAGAAGAAAAAAGCCGTTCTGCCCCGTCCTGAACAGCTCTTTGCCGGCGAGGAAAAGTTGTATCAGTCCCTGCACCGTTTTCAGAGCGTCTTTGTTTCCCAGACCGAGTTTCTTTTGCCTAAAGCGATGGAGACTTTCCATTCTCCCGTTCAGGCAATGGAAAGCATGAATTCCGATCTCTCTCTGCTCAGCACTGACATTAAAAAGCACCTTACAGATGGCCACTCCGTCTTCATCCAGTTTGACAATGAAAGCCAATCCAACCGCATGGGCATCCTGCTCGAGGATTTTGACATCAAAGTGAATCACTTCATCGGTTGTCTGCATCAGGGTTTCAGCCTTGAGGACGGCAACCTCACTGTCTATACTGACCACGAGATCTTCAACCGCTACAAACGTAAGCGCTATGCCCCCCGTTTCGCTCCCGGCGAGGCTTTGGTTGATTATGAAAGTCTTAAGCCCGGCGACTATATTGTCCACATCGACCACGGCATCGGTGTGTTTGAAGGATTGAAGATAGTTAAGATCGATGGCCAGGACATCGAGTGCCTCTGCTTGCGCTACGCCGGCGACGACAGAATTTATGTCCCCACCTTCCAGTTACAACTCGTCTCCAGATATGTGGCTGAAGACGGCGTCACGCCTGTGATCCACAAACTGGGAGGCAAGAAATGGGCTAATGCCAAAAGCCGTGCCAAGAGCCAGATCGAGCTCGTCGCCGCCGATATCATCAAACTCTATGCCGAGCGCAGCAGCCGCAAAGGCATTGCCCACGAACCTGATTCCGCCTGGCAGCATGAACTGGAGGAATCCTTCATTTATGAGGAAACTGCCGACCAGATCAAATCCACTGCCGAGATCAAGAACGACATGGAAAAGCCAGTTCCGATGGAACGCCTGCTCTGTGGCGACGTCGGTTTCGGCAAGACGGAAGTCGCCATCCGCGCCGCTTTCAAAGCTGTCATAAGCGGTTACCAGGTTGCCGTTTTGGTACCCACCACTCTTTTGGCGGAACAGCATTTCCGCGTGTTCCGGGAACGCCTGGCGCAGTATCCTGTCCGCATTGCCATGTTCAGCCGTTTCCGTTCCTCTGCTCAGATCAGTCAGGATCTGACAGCTTTGGCCTTGGGACAGATCGACATCGCCATCGGCACGCACAGGATTCTTTCCACCGATATGAGATTCCGCCGTCTGGGACTTCTGGTCATCGATGAGGAGCACCGTTTCGGAGTGCGGCATAAGGAAAAGCTGCGCAAGCTCCAGTCCAACGTGGACACGCTTTACATGTCCGCCACGCCCATCCCCAGAACTCTGAACATGGCGCTTTCCAGACTGAAGGACATTTCCCTGATCCAGACCTCGCCCAAAGAGCGCCTGCCCATCCGCACCATCGTCACCCCGCGCGACATGCAAGTCATCAAAGACGCCATCCAGCGCGAAGTTGACCGCGGCGGACAGGTCTTTTTCATCCACAACCGCGTTCAGAGCATTGAATCCGTCGCCTCTGAGCTTCGCACCGCTTTGCCCAACATCAGGTTCATCGTCGGCCATGCCCAGATGAGCGAACACATGCTGGAAAGCGTGATGGACGAATTTGTCGAGCATAACTACGATGTCCTGATCTCGACAACCATTGTGGAAAACGGCATTGACATCCCCAATGCTAATACCATCCTGATCGACAGAGCAGACACCTTCGGCATGGCACAGCTTTATCAGATGCGCGGCAGGGTGGGCAGAAGCAACCGGCGCGCCTATGCCTATCTCCTGTTTCCGCGCGGGATCACAGGTGAAGCCAGGCACCGTTTGGACGCCCTCACCCAGTATGATTATCTGGGTGCAGGATTTCAGGTTGCCATGCGCGATCTTGAGATCAGGGGAGCGGGAACCGTTCTTGGAACGCGACAGAGCGGCGTAATCCAGTCCATCGGCTATAATTATTACAACAAGCTACTGGAAAAAGCCGTGGACAGCATCCAGTCCGACCACCCCGAAGCCTTTTATGAAGAGGATTATCCCGAAACCAGGCACAATATCAGGACTGATATCGACCTTTATTTCCCGCCCGACTACATTGCCGACGACAAAGAGCGACTGCGCATCTACAGACGTCTAAATGAATGTGAAAATGCTGATTTACTTGATGACCTTGCTGACGAACTCACAGACCGCTTCGGAAAACTGCCCGACAAAGCGCATTGGTTGCTTACATACTTCAAGCTCAAGATCCTCACCCAAAAGGCAAAACTCCATAACTGCCAGGTCCGCAACGGCGAACTCATCATGGAATTTAAATCCAACAATCCACCCTCCCGCGCCAGAATCCTCAAACTTCTGGAATAGGTCAAAGACCCTGTCCGCTTCGACACTTCCAACACCTTCAAAATCATCTTCGAACTCAGCAAACACGCCCATCTCTCTTATCAGGAACAGACCGAAAGAGCCATCAGCATCCTTGCCATCTATATCGACATAGCTGACAAGAAATCCTGATAGCTATTCATAGCTAAAATCAACTATACTAAAGGCTTTACCCACCCCATGTCGCTTATCCCTATTTAAGTAGTATACATTTCTCTACTATATTCACGCCATCAGATTTTAAATTTAACAAGTACACCCCATTGGAAACATCTCTTCCGTTCATATCTTTGCCATCCCAGATTGCTTTGTTGTAACCTTGTTCAAAGTTGTCTTTGCCAATTTCCCTGACAAGTTGTCCCCTGGTGTTGTAAATTGAGATTTTTGCGTCACTATCTTTGGGAAGATAAAAAGCTATATTCGCTATCTGATTGAAAGGATTGGGATAAACTATGACATCCCTTATTGTAGCATTGGGAGCATACTCATCTTCATTTCCAGTGCCGTCCCATTCATAACATCCGATATCGATTATGCCGTTATAGATTCTGGGATTGCCAAAGAGGTCAAACTCTGGTAGATAAAGTCCCGTGGTATCAGGCGTTCCGGCATCTATGCAAGGTGAGTTGTAATTTAACCTGTAACTCAGTGGGTCAGTCCAGTCTGTTCCGGCGAAAGATGGGTCGGCATCGAAATTCCCGGCGATGTAATTAGCTGCTGCCAGTGAACCAACTATCACAGATTGTGGAAATCCCTCTATCAGATTATAGTTAAAATTCATAATTGTAGAGGCATCCCATGCACTTGGCACATACACCTGATAAGGAGTGTTATTAGATATAATACAATTATTAACATTGAATCTGCCACCCAGTTCAACTCCAAATTGCCCGGCTGTATTATTCACAAAAGTACAGTTTGATAGGTTGCTTTTAATAGTGGATTGGTCCTCAAAGTTCTTACTGGATAAAAGAATTGCTGAAATAAAAGCAGTGCTGTTGTTCGCCACCAGCATGTTATTGATATTGATTTTTGGGCTGCGGTATTGCCAGCTTGTAATCTGAGTAATCGGAGCACTTCCCGCAACGGTGCAGTTTGTTATGGATACATTGCTGACGTATAAAGAATCAACAATTATAGTATCGAGTATTCTTCCCCGAATTTCATCAGGAAGAGCTATGGAGTGACAGTTGTCGATGCGTAGGTTTACTATTCTTCCGCTTTTTATACGTTCTGTAAATCCAGGACTATAATATGCAGTAACATTCCTTATGTTAATATCTTTCAGTAATAAATCTTTATTGTCGTAATAGTTGGAGCCGGATTTTGTATAAGCTACGTCAGTTATATCTATATTAGAAAACTCAATACCATCGTTAAGCATAAGACTAAATATGGATTGTTGCACAGGACTGGTACCGGTTTTGATGAAATTTCTGATAACAGCATTCTTTCTTTTTCGACAAGTAAGATCCCTGTAAAAACGATTATTCCTGATGATGGGTCTGTCAACCGGATCTCCGATTAACCGGGTATGGCTTTTCATGGAAAGCGGATAAATCTGTCCATCATCTGTGGAATATTCACCCGCAGCTACATAGATTGTTTTGGGATTTAAACTGTCGGGTGCTATCTTATGCAATGCCCAGGCAATCGTTTTGAGCGGTTCATCAGGTGTAAACCCTGTGTTGCTGTCATTACCAGTAGGTGAGACATACAGATCATGGTTCACTTCTTCCCGATTCCCTCTGATGATATCAAACGTAAGGCCGCCTATCGTCGAAGCAACAGTTTTGTTATAGATGATATAATAATCATCCGGTACTGCTATGGTAGCCGTATCCAGAACTACATCGACTATGGAATGCGTATCCATGGCAAAAATGTCGTTGCCGGAACCGGCATAGTTTTCATATACACTGCAGCGTTGTTGGGTATTGAACATGACAAAAGAGTCAATATAGAAAAATATCCCTCCACCAGCATCTGCAAAGTTATTAGAGATTAAAGTGTCATTAAGCCAGATGGTGCACTGATATGTATATAATCCGCCCCCTTCCTGTGCCAGATTATTCCTGATAGTGCAGTTGGAGATTGTCATCTGCCCACAGTTTTTGACGTAAATACCTCCCCCGCTGATAATTCCTCCCGGGGTTATAGATCCGCTTCCATTCATGACAGTGAAACCATATAATGTGCAGTTTGCTTCACTGGTGGCAACTTTGACGCAGGAACCGTTGCTGTTGCCGTCAATGATGGTGCTGTCCCTGTAGGCGGGATTGCCCGTGGTTAGTTCCAAGCTTGCCACTGTGATGCTTTTGCCGGAGTAGTCAATATTCTCAAGGTAAATACCGGAACTGACTAAAACCGTATCTCCGTTTGCAGATGCTGCTATCCCTGCCTGAATGGAAGTAAATTGTCCTCCACCATTGATATCAACAAAATGGACTATGGCAGACAAACAGGATGCCAGCAAAGCAAACAGGCAAATCAAAGTTTTCTTCATGATTACTCCAAAAGTATGGCAGGGGAGGGTTGGTCCCCTGCCTTTAGGATGTTTATTTCATCAGGATCAGCTTTTGGCTGATATTCTTGTTCTTATACTGCAGCTTGCAGAAATAGACTCCACTGGAGCAGGGCTTGCCATTATCATCCGTTCCCGACCAGGTAACTTCCTGTAATCCGGCTGCTTTCTTTTCATTAACCAGGGTTCTTACCAATTGCCCCTTGGCGTTATACACCCGCAGACTTACCTTGTTGTTTTCCGGCACATAATACCTGATGGTAGTCCGTGGATTGAAAGGATTTGGGTAATTGGTTATATACAGCCTGGGCAATGGAGCACTATCCGCATTGGCAGTGGTAATATTTACCAGATAGTAATCTTTGCCTGTACTGACATCCAATCTTTGCGTCTGGTAACTTCCTGTTTCCGGATTCCATACATTATAGTCAGGCATGGTGCCCTGGCTCTTGGTATCATAATAGAGCACAAACTCAATTTCAGGATTATACTGGATATCATCACAGATATAAGCACAGATTTGAGCCAGACTATCCGTTACCACAGTCGCTCCTTTACAGACACCATCTATATACACAGCAATCTCTTTGGGCAATTCTATGTCCCCTCCCTTGAAATCAGTAAAGATTGGGATATAGTCAAGTTTTTCCACAAATTCGAAATGCTCAGCCCGGGGTGGCTTGAATCTGGGGACTTCAGGAGCCTCATTATTCCAAATTAATTCCACATCCTGATAGCATTTTACTATAGCCATATCTCCGGGACTGAGAGTAGCCTGTTCATGACCGGGTATAGATCTGCCAATCCAGGGACTATCAGGTTGGGTTGTTTCCCTGAACATGCTCCAATATTGAGTTTTTATGGAATATAGATTATCTATTATCTCCTCAAAGGCATCAAACACATTCAAGGTGGAAGGATAAAAATATCCCACCCAGTTTTCTACGGTAATGCCGTCATGCGGACCATATAATTGAATCGGTGTATCTTTGGGCTGAAGAAACCCGCTCACTTTAATGGTTCGTTCAGGTACTCCGGATGGCAGCATTACAACCTTATAACCCTGTGGAGAAGTAACTTCATGATCCATATTCGTCCAATCTTGATTAACATGGTGTATTATTGTTAAATCACTAAAATAATCATAAACATTATTCCAGGCAATCTCATTGAGAACATATGTGTTTAGAATTGAACTGAACATTTCATCTGCAGGAAGGTGATTTGTGAAATGCCCATTTTCGATATTGTACAACACGGGAAAGCTCATCCATTTAATTTCATTACGCTCCGTATGGGCTGGAAATGTATATGTGGCACAGTAGTTCTCAAATTCATCAAACTCGATTGCCCCGATGTCAGGAACAAAATATAACTTTCCAAAAGGCCCCTCCATGACTCCTGCATCTATACACGGGCTTTTTTCTGATGGGCTCCATTTTAACGAATATGAGTGATTTATAGTATCAGGAATGATTAATGGATCTCCAAAGATGCATGTAGTATCAGTAATGAAATGAGTTGTGTCAAAAGGGTAGCCATTTTCAAACAAGGAATGATGAATCTGGATTACACAACCAGCAGTATAACCTTGTTGAACATAGAAGCTTATTGGATTGGAGCTGCATGAAATTAGGTTGTTGTAAAACTGAGGTACTTGATGAATATTGCCTTCATCTGTCACTGTACTTCTCTCAATTAACAGTGCTTGTCCATAACTGAATATTGAGTTACTCACTAGAGATAGATTTATCGTTCTGCCTGCACCGCTGTGATCATCCAGAAGTCGAATACAAGGTTTCTGATTTCCCACCACAGTTTTGTTGTAAAACTGGTTATTTTGAACCGCTGCATTCATCGGATTTGCATAAGGATGTGAGAGAGTATATGATATATGATTATCCAGCAACAACAAACCTGAAACAAGAGCATCAGAGCTTGTGACGATGAACTTGTTGTCGTTAATAACAGAGTTTACTGCGTTGACAGATAAAATAACATTTTCTAAAGTATTTTCAGAAAACTCAAGAGATGCTGTTGCATCTTGCACTTGGTCTTGCATATTGATTGTTATAGAATTAGCTTTTACTCCATTTTGCGAGTTGTAAAACATGCTCCCAACTTGAAAATCATTGTTGGAAATCACAGTTTGACAGCTACGTGAATTTATATAAATTGGAAGTATGGCATTATTAAATACGTTATCTGTGATAGAAATCTGGTTATGCGGCGTTGCGCTGTTCAATACCTCGTTAACCACACTCAAATCTATTGTGAACATATCCGCTGATGGATTGACATTAATTATTCTGGTAAAATCGTTGTCATGGATGCTGGCTTTGAATGAGTATTGACCGGTATATGATACCGCTTTAATAGCCTGACAATAGGTAGATACTACGTTATCATAAAACTCAAACTCCCCCTGTGGCTGATTAACAGATATAATCGAATTATTAAGACCATTATATGAAAATGATAAGTTTCTTATTGTCAGCTTATTACTGCTTCCGAGCAACACATGAAAAACTCGGGCATTAGTTCCTGGATGTTCTACAGGTGCTCCATTTATTTGAGGAAGCTGACCATTACCAAAACTAACTCCTTCAATAGTCAAATTATGCAGTAATGTTCCATCTATATGGATTACTAATGGGTTTACAAGGTTGTATGGCTCTGTCCCATAAATCCTAATGCACGCTTCATTATCAATGAACTCAGGTGGAAGATTGGCTATCAGGGATACTGCATCTGCAAGGGAGTTAGGACCTTGGAAATGTTCATAGAAGTCATCTGGTAGTTGGTCTGGAGGACAATCCACAATTATCAACGCTAATCCACATAAATTCCACCAAGTTAGTAGAAACAATGCTGTCATCACAATTTTTGTTGTTATATTACTACAAATGTGTGTTTTTCTCATAAGGGGGGGGGTAAATAACATGATTTTCTCCTTTGCTAAATTGTTTATTAATCCTGATGACTCATTAAAATTCTGCAATTAGACATCATAGATATTCTACATTAAAAGTAAATATATTGGCCTAATACCAATCCTAAAATTGAGGCTCCAAACATCTCAACTTAACCCTGTACCCTATAGTATTCTTATCCATTCACTAAATTCCATATTCCTCCTTTATTGTTAAGTTGAAAAACAAATTACATATGTTAAAGCAATCCCAATACATTGAATTCTTCTCCGCACTATCTTTAAAACAGACAAACATCTAAATATTTTATACTTAAGACTTCGTCAAGGAAATTCTTGAGCTATTTTTAACCCTTTTTTCCATCCATACATTACGGTACTATTACTATACCATTACGGTACCAATACGGTTTTTTACCGTAATGCTACCGTAGTGCTACCGTAATGGTCAAGTAGTGCTTGTATGCAAGATGAAAGAAAAAGGAAGGGAAAAAATACGTCTTGACTGGAATGGCTATTGCATTTATAAGTTCCTGTATCGATGTGAAAAAAGCTGCCAAAAAAATCTGACAGCGGGGGGATGGATGATGAAAAGACATGCTGCCTATTGCGGTTTATACTGCGGCGCTTGCTGGAGCATGATTGCTTATGAGCAGGCACAGGGTGAAAGCTCTGCCTTGGGGGTAAAGCTTGACGCCAATGAGCCATGCTGTCAGGGATGTGATTCCGCCGCTCAGAATACCTGCGAGTTTGTGGTCTGCAACAAAAATCACGGCACCCAAAGCTGCGCGTTTTGTCCTGAATTTCCCTGCGTGCGGATCACCGCTTTCAGCCATGAGGAATGGGAACACCACAAAGTGGTTTTGGATAATCTGAACCGGATAAAAGACATTGGCACGGAAGCCTGGCTTCTCGAGCAAAAAGTGTATTGGACCTGCCCTTCCTGCCACGCCAGAACAAAATGGTATCAGGAACAATGCACTCATTGTGATACGGAAATCGTCAATAATATCTGAACTGATGTAAAGACGATTCTGCTTGCCTGAATTGCAGCTTTGAAGAAATAGGGCATAACTGTCATCGCTGTTCACTGTTAAGGAGATATAATGCATAAATTTCTAATACTGGCCTTGATAATCCTGCCGGCACTCCTGTCCGCCGCCTATCTGGAAAACATCCCCACCACCGTTACCCAGCCAGACGGAACGGTTCTGGAACTGCTCGCCAGCGGAGACGAATTTTTCAACTATCTGCACGACGCCAACGGCTACACCATTATCCAGAGCCAAACGGACGGATATTACTATTACGCCGCCCAGGACCGGGAAAACCTGATCCCCTCTGCCTGGAAAGCGGGAACCGTGAATCCGCACAGCAAGAACCTGACACCCAATCTGCGCATTTCCGAAGCCGAATACAAAGCCAGGGCAAGCTTCATGCAGCATGATCCCAAACCGGAGGTGCGCACGCCCCAAACCGGAACGGTCAACAATCTCTGCATCCTGATCCGCTTCTCCGACCAGACAGAATTTGACACACCCCGCTTCGTGTTTGACGATAAATTCAATGCCGTGGGCGAAACCGCCTATTCGCAACGTAACTATTATCAGAAAGTGAGTTACGACCAGCTTGACATCATCACGGGCATCTATCCATCCAGCCCGCCGGACATCAATGTTTCCTATGTGGACAGCCACCCGCGCGCTTACTTCATGCCCTACAACGCCATCACCAACCCCATCGGCTATAACGACAGCTGGCAGCGCACGGAACGCGAGCATACGTTGCTGGCCAATGCGGTCGCTTTTGTGGCGTCGCAGATCCCGTCCTCAGTCAATCTGGATGCAGACAACGACGGCTATGTTGACAACGTCTGTTTCATCATCCGCGGACCGCACACCGCCTGGGCTGATCTGCTTTGGGCGCATCGCTGGGTGCTGTATGGCGCCAATTCTTTCATCAACGGAAAACGGGTCTGGGACTTCACTTTCCAGCCGGAAAACCAGAATGAAGTTAATGTGCTCTGCCACGAGATGTTCCATTCCATCGGCGCGCCGGACCTTTACCACTACACGTTTAACGGCGTCTCCCCCGCCGGGGTTTGGGACATAATGGAAGCCGGAAAAGGACATATGGGCGCCTATATGAAATACAAATACGGAGGCTGGCTGCCCGCTCCCACAGTCATTTCGGCAGCAGGAACCTACGCAGTCAATCCCGTGACTTCCAATACTAATTCCTTCTACAGGATCAATCCCTCCAGCGCTTCCAGCGAATACTTTGTCCTGGAATACAGGAAACAGGGCAGTGACCTGTTTGAACAATACATTCCCGATTCCGGACTGCTGATCTACCGCATCAACCCAAGCCTGGACGGCAATGCGGACGGGCCTCCGGACGAGGTTTACGTGATGCGTCCCAACGGCACTCTGACCATCAATGGCGATATCGCGCATGCGGCTTTCAGCATCGATAAAGGCAGAACGGAATTCAACAACAGCACCAATCCCGCCGCCGTAACTTACAACGGCAGCGCGGCAAATATCAGCATCTACCACATCGGCAGTTGCGGTGAGTCCATCAGCTTCGACTTTGCACCAGGAAACACTGTCCTGCCCCCTGCCATCACTATCAACTATCCCGCCGACGGAGCAATCCTAACCTTGGGGGAATTTGTTTTCAATGTTAACGTAACACCCATGTCAGGCACCCTGGCAGGCGGCAACATCTTTCTGGACGGCGAATTTCTGGGTTCCTACACGGAAAGCCCGACCCTGGTGGATTGGACGGCAGGCGTCAATGACACAGGCTGGCATGAACTGAAAGTCACCGCCAACAACAGCAACGGCCTGTCCTCAACCCGGATCAGGGGCTTCAGGGTGATCGATCCGATGCTGGAAAACTGGTTCAACTGGACAACCGACACACCTGCATACAGTTCCTTCGGCAGAGGCTCCATCCCCATCCAGACAGCCATCGACCTGGACCTGGGCACGGAAGATTATGTGGTCAAACAAATCGCTTTCCACATTGAAGACGACCCCTTCGGCGATCCTGCCATTCCGGGAAAAGTGTCTGCCAAGATCAACCGCTTTGCGAATGGCCTGATCACCGGTCAGATTTTGCTTGATTTGGGCGATTTCATCATTCCCGCCGGCACACATTATGAAACAGCGGTCAGCGACTCCACCGTGATCAGCGGACAGATCGCTTTAATAGTCAATCTTTACGAATATCAGAACATCGTGTTTGATGATAACGGCGTGACGGGGCACTCCTGGCTGACTGAACCTGACCGGCCCTGGACCGATGCTCAGGGACGAGGCATGCTGGGCGCAGCAGATATAGGACTCAAACTGCAATCACCCTATGTCGGCAATGAAGATAACTTTATCAATCCAACTGTCAATCAGCTTTCTGTGTATCCCAATCCCTTCAGAACCCAGGCCACTATTGGCTTTAACCTATCCAAAGACAGTGAGGTTTCCCTGGCTGTCTTTAATCTGAAAGGACAAAAGGTGCACACATTATTCAATGGGAATAAATCGAAAGGCAGCCATACGCAAGTCTGGAAAGGGATTTCCGATACCGGGCAAGCTGTAAGCAACGGGGTTTATTTCATCCGTTTGACGCAGCACGGTCAGCCAGCCGCTGTCAGAAAAGTGATATTAATGAAGTAGCTTTAGCGTAGATATTCATCTGCTGTAACGGGGATTTTCATCCCCGTTTTTTTATCAAATATAATTCCGGCATAAATATACCGGAATACAGCAGATAAGTATCTACACTACAACAAGCTTTGCTGCAGAGCGCTTGCTCCCGCCAGGAAACCGGTGCTGAAAGCGGCCTGGATATTGAACCCGCCGGTGGGCAGGGCATAATCCAATACTTCGCCAGCCAGGTACAACCCTGGCACAAGTTTGCTTCCCATAGTGGCGGAATCCACTTCTTTCAATACAACTCCACCGGCTGTGGACATGGATGTTTCCAGCGTTTCCACCTGTCTGACCATGAACTCGGCGGCCTGCAAAAATCCGATGATCCGGTTTGTTTGCTTCTTGTTCAGTTCGCGGACGGGTGTGTCAATGTAGATGCCGAGGTGATGCAGCACCGAAGTCAGGATGGCTTCCGTGAGGGGAAGCGTTTTGAGGGCATTGATCAGATTGCGTTTGGGATTGCTTTGGAGTGCTTCGCTGACCAGCTTTTCCGCATTGGGCAACAGATGGACCCTGATCGTGTCACCCTTGTTCAGCAGATGCGAGTTGTTCAGGATGAGGGGACCGGACAGGCCTCTGTGCGTAAAC
>Ga0209610_1001084_pt1 | contig 14200 bp, 9 predicted proteins | sample LakKivw275mmetaG_FD_184137 | JGI IMG/M metagenome (GOLD analysis project Ga0209610, IMG submission 184137) | Anoxic lake water microbial communities from Lake Kivu, Rwanda to study Microbial Dark Matter (Phase II) - Lake Kivu water 275m metaG... | ecosystem: Environmental > Aquatic > Freshwater >...
CCTCCAGGGGTAGTAAACGAAGGTGAATTTCTCAAAAAATGTGTAAGATGCGGGGAGTGTATCAAGGTCTGTCTGAAAAGTGCCTTATACCCTGATTATTTCCGGGCAGGTCTGTACGGTATTTTTATGCCCACCATTATTCCGCGTCTTGGGTATTGCGAGTATAATTGCAACCTTTGCGGCCAGGTATGCCCTACCGGCGCCATACCAAATCTTCCGCTGGAACAAAAGAAAAAGAGTATTATTGGACTTGCCGTAGTTGATAAAAACCTCTGTCTCCCTTATGCCAAAAAAATCAACTGCATTGTCTGTGAAGAGCATTGTCCTATCCCTGAAAAGGCGATAAGGTTCGAGCTCGTTGAAGAGAGAGATTACAGAGGCAAAAAAATTCTATTAAAGAGACCTTATGTGGTAGATGAACTGTGTAACGGCTGCGGTATCTGTGAGAATAAATGCCCCCTGGAAGGAAATGCCGCCATAGAGGTCTTTTCAAAAAGGAAAGGGATTATTAGCCTTGCATCGACACGGGCAATAGCATAAAATTAGATATAATTCAGGAACATCATGAAAGAGTCTTCCCCTACTGTTGAAAGAATTAAGTAAGGATGATCTTCCCCTTCGGTTCTTCTACAAACCTTCCTACAATCCAGAAGTCTAACCTTGAACCTGATGCGGTCTTCTCAAACATGGAAAGGTCATCTGGATGAATGGCCATAAGAAGGCCGCCTGATGTTTGCGGGTCGAAAAGGATATCATACTGAAAGCCTTTGTCTCTGCCCGTTACATGACTTTTATAAAAATCTCTGTTCCTGTAAAGCCCTCCCGGAACAACGCCTGATTTTGCGAGTTCCACCGCCTCTTCAAAATAAGGGATTTTATCGAGAAATATCTCAACACCGATGTATTCCTTTATCATCTCCTTCAAATGACCCACAAATCCGAAGCCTGTAACGTCTGTTGCCGCATGGGTTCTAACAGAAAGCATCGCCTCCGATGCCTTTTTGTTCAGTGTAGCCATTACCTCGACAAGCTTTCTTACCGAATCTCCACTTAGCATATCCCCCTTTATACCTGTATTTAAGATACCTGTACCGAGAGGTTTTGTAAGAACGAGAAAATCCCCGGGGATCGCCCCCTCATTTTTTACTATTTTATCTGGGTGGACAATGCCTGTTACAGCAAGCCCATATTTAATCTCTTCATCATCAACACTGTGACCACCAAGGAGGCTTGCACCGGCCTCCCGTATCTTGTCTATTCCGCCCCTTAGAATCTCTTTTAAAATACCAATATCAAACCTTTTCGTGGGGAAACAGACCATGTTTAATGTTGTTACTGGCACTGCCCCCATGGCATAGATATCGCTCATTGCATTTGCCGCTGCAATCTGCCCGAACCAGTATGGGTCATTGACAATGGGGGTAAAAAAATCTATTGTCTGGACAAGGGCAATCTCATCGGTGATTTTATAAACCCCTGCGTCTTCAAACCCCTCAATGCCCACAATGACGTTCCTGTCAACAGGGATTTCTATACCACAAAGGATATTTGTCAGGTCCCCCGGACCTATCTTTGAAGCTCAGCCTGCCCCTCGTACATATTTGGTTAACTCAATATCCATATTTTGAATCTACGCTCCTTTTTTTCTCAAAATCAGGAACTGGATATGCGTTCCTCATTCTTCCTGCCTATTGTCTACTTCTTACTGCTTACTGGTTTCCTGTATCTCTTTCTCCGTCTTTCCTTTCAACATGCGCGGTGAATGTGCTAATAATTTAATGAGTTTCTTTTTAATCCTTTCCGCCTCCCTCGCTGCCCTTTTCACTGCCCGTTCATCATCGACCTTTTCAATCCCCGCATAGTAACAGCAGTCAACACTCTTAAAATTATTATCAAAAACCCTTAAATTACCGTCCTGAAAGTTTATCCTTACATAGCAGAAGCCACCGGGGAGCTCTGACCTCCTCTCCTCAACCACAACCCCGACACCCCATCTCTTGTAGTGCTTGTGATATACCCTGTCTCCAACCTGTAAATAGAGTGAATACTCCCGTCCCATACCTAATCTTATAGCACATCTTAAAAGTAGTGAATAGTGAAAAGTGATTGGTGACCTGTTCTTACTCCCCCAGCCACCACCATGGTACAGCCACAATTTTAGAGTGAAGCCACTTTATTGAATTTCCTCCATGTATAAGCATTCCTCGAATTGTTTGCGGGTATTCTTCTATAAAAATTAACAGGTTTTTTATGTCATTAAATGTAGGGGTCTGGGTAAGTTTTACTTCAAAGGCGAGAAGGTTTTTCCCCTGCTCAAGAATAAAGTCAACTTCCTTACCGGTAGTCGTTCTCCAGTAAAATATATTTGCTTTAGGTGCCATTAATTCAGATAAAACCTTGAGATGTAAAAATACCATTGTCTCAAAAAAACAGCCTATCTCACGGGCTTTTTTCAACGCATCCTCATTGTGATAGCCAGCAAGATAGATGCTCAATCCCGGGTCAATAAAAAATACCTTTGGAGTTTTTGTTATCCTTTTCGTCCTGCTTCGATAATATGCTGGGACCCTTTGTATTACATTTAAAATCTCAAGAAGTTTTATGTATCTGTAGACGGTGGGTTGACTAATTCCTATATCCCCTGCTATCCCTGTCTGATTTAGGATGGTTCCTGTCCTAATGGCAAGGGACTCCAACACCCTTCTAAAATCTATCAAAGATTCAATTTGCGAAAACTCACGGACATCCCTTTCAAGATAAGTTTTCACATAGCCTTCCCACCATAGAAGAATGTTTTTTCTGTCACTCAACTGGATAAGTGGAGGCATAAAACCCTTTGCCATAAATAAAAGGGGATCTACAACTCTAACCTCCTGCTCTTTCACCTGAAAATCAGGTTTCCATAGATCAAAAAAAATTCCTGATACATCTATAGCCCCTTCCATCTCGGTTATGGTCATCGGAAGCATCTCGAAATATACGGCTCTTCCCGCAAGGGTTTCACTGATATTTTTAATCAAGAGTAGATTCGAAGAACCCGATATGAGGAATCGTATATTTCTTTTTTCCTTATCAATCGCCTGTTTAACAGCGCTGAATATCTCGGGGGCTTTCTGCGCCTCATCAATGATTATTCGATTCATTCCGATCCACAGTGATGCAGGGTCTGCCTTTGCCTGTTGTAGCGTAGGAAAATCGTCAAGGCTTATATACTTAAAGTCTGGAAATTCATTCTGCAAGAAGGTGCTTTTGCCAACCTGCCTTGCCCCTGATACAACAACTGCTGGAAAGGTTTCTATCGCAGATTTTATGTTTGGTCCAATCAACCTCTTTTTATAAATCCATTCACTGCCTGAAAGAATATCATTCATACCTTGAATAATATTCATATTTAATCGATAAGTCAAGCAAAATCAATAAGTGTGTACAATGGGAAAACATTTTCAGGCAATCTTAAACAAAAAAGGCGGGGATAAAAGCCCCGCCTTTTTATATTTCTTTAATCGTTTTTACACGTGGTCGCTCCACTTTCCGTATTTCTCTCTCAGGATTCTGTGGAGTATCTTGCCCGCGCCGCTTCTCGGCATCTCTTCATCCTTTATGAAGATAATATTCTTTGGAACCTTGAAGCCCGCAATCTTTCCCTTGCAGTAATCAGAAATCTCTTTCTCTGTTGCTGTCTGTCCCTCATGGAGCACGACGACTGCTGTTACCTGCTCGCCCCACTTTTCGTGTGGCACACCTATAACAGCCACGTCTTTTACTTTTGGATTACTGCCAACAACATTCTCCACTTCTGACGGGAATACATTCTCACCGCCGGAGATAATCATATTTGCCTTTCTGTCAACGAGGGTGTAGTACCCATCTTCATCTATGCATGCCATGTCACCTGCGCTGAAGTATTCTCCCTTCATGGCCGCTTTCGTCTTTTCAGGGTCTTTCCAGTATCCTTCAAAAACCTGGGCACTTCTTGAGTAGAGTTCACCCACTACACCAGGCTTTGTAATAAGATTCCCCTCCTCGTCATAGAGCTTTATGATATCTGTGGCCATAACCTCACGTCCAATGGAGCCAAGTTTTGTCATCTGCTCATGGGGTTTTAAAACGGTTACAATACCGGCTTCAGTTGACCCATAGGCTTCATAAAGATTTGAGTTCGGGAACATCTTCAAAATACCGAGCTTTGTATCCCTTCTTGCAGGAGCTGAGGAGCAGAGAAGTTTTTTCACACAACTCACATCATATTTTGCCTTCACCTGATCTGGAAGGGCAAGGAGCATAATGTAGTGGGTCGGAACAAGTGAAGTGAATGTAATCTTGTGTTCCGCAAATGTTTTGAGCAGGTTTTCAGGGTTGAAACTTACCATGTTGTATGTCATGACTGTACCGCCCACCCAGGTAACAACAAAGGAGTAGAAGAGTGAATTCACGTGACAGCAAGGCATAACAAGGAGGTTCGTATCATCAAAATTGAACTGATGGTCATAGATCATAATGAAATACTGAGCAAACAGGTTGGCATGGCTCTTCAAAACACCTTTTGGCTTGCCTGTTGTTCCACCGGTATACATGATAACCCATATATCATCTGCATCTACCGTTACATTAGGTTCTTCCGGGCTTGCCTTTGCAATTGCATCTTCATATGAAATGAAGCCGTCATAGTGCGGGTTGTCTATGGCAAAGGAGACATATTTTTCAACTGCAGGAATGTTTTTCTTCATCCCATTTACCTGTTTTATCCATGGGAATTCATTTCCATCCCTGTCCTTTCCACCCTGAACAATGAAAATCTTTGCCTCGCAGTGATTGATGATGTATTCCATCTCCGGCTGTGCAAGTCTGAACATAAGGGGTACGCATAGAAACCCGCCTTTTGCCGCAGCCGCATAAATCTCAAGCCACTCAACGCAGTTGTAAGCAAGGACAGCAAATCTTTCACCCTTCTTCAAACCCATATCAGCAAGCGCATTCGCAAGCCTGCATGCCCTATCATTCCACTGTTTGAAGGTATACGCCTTGTTCATATCCTTGATGCCAATCTTGTTTGGCCATTTAAAGGCATTTACCCTCAATACGTCTTTCGCCGTCATCCAGTGCCCGTTCTTCATGATTTATCCTCCTATAAAAATATTTATATATAACTAAGCTACAAACAACGTGTTAGCTATTGCACCTCTCTTTTATTCAACAAGTTCCAGAAGATGGTAAACCTTTTGTGGCATCTTGTTCTGTAAAACATTGTCGATAAGGTTTATCATACAACCAGGGCATGCTGTAACAACAATATCCGCACCAGTGGCCTTGATACCATCCATTTTCTTTCCTGCTATCTTCTTTGTGATGTCGTAATGGTACACGCTGAAGGAGCCACCCATGCCGCAACACAAATCGGCATTTGGCATCTCCACATACTTCAGACCCTTAAGGCCCTTAAGGATTGCCCTCGGCTGGTCTTTGATATTCTGATACCTCACAAGATGGCACGGGTCATGCCATGTAGCTACTTTTCCTTCAAATTCTTTTTTCAATTTAAATTCTTCTGGCGGGATTTTCATAACATCAATCACAAATTCTGTACTATCCTTAACCTTCTTCTCAAATGCTTCGTATCGCTTTTGTTGCTCTTCATTATCCGGGAGATATTTTTGATAATCCTTAAGTGTAGAACTACACGTGCCACATGCTGTTACTATATAATCAACATCTTTAAAGGCCTTCACGTTTTCATCCGCAAGCATTCGCCCCGTCTCAAAATCACCGCTGAAATAGATAGCCGCACCGCAACAACTCTGCCCCTTGGGGACAATAACCTCAATACCCCTCTTTGTAAGAAAATCTATGACCTTAAGCCCCAATTCAGGATACACAAAATCTGTAGCGCACCCCATAAAAAAACCGACCCTCATCTTTGGCTCTTTTCCATCCTGAGGTTTATTCATCTCTTTCACTATGTCCCGCAAAAACACCTTTGCAATCTCAGGTATGTTTCTTCCCTGTCCCAGGGCCTTCAAAAAATCAGGAAGGTGCCTTATCTTGCCCTCTGTCTTTGGCAGTAACCACTGAAATGCCCTGGCCAACCTCACATAATTTCCAAAAGCCTTTCTGTTTGCCATAACCTTCCGGAATACAAGATTTTTTATAAAACCCAGGCCTTTATTTTTTACCATCTGGGCCCTTGCCCCCACAACAACCCTGTCAATCTGAGCCTTTGCAGGACAGTTTGCAGAACACCGCTTACAGAGAAGGCATTTTCCTATGATTTTGCCCAGTTCGTCTGTAAACTGCTGTTCTCCACGAAGGGCGAGTTTTGCGAGATAGTTCTTCCCTCTCGCAACTGATGTTTCAACCCGTTCCTCCTGATACACGGGGCAAAAAAAGGTACAAAAGCCACATTTCATACACTGATCTACATATTTTTCTACTTTTTTAAGCTCTTTCAGATCTTCCATATTCTAAGCTCCCTTTTGCTAATCCCAAATCTTACCTGGGTTCATTATATTATTAGGATCTAAGAGTGCCTTGATTTTCTTCATTATATCAATAACGACAGGATCCATGATTCTCTTGAAGAACTTTGCTTTTTCAAGACCTATCCCATGCTCTCCAGAAAGCACACCACCAAATTCGACAGCACTTTCAAAGATCTCATCCATTGCCTTTACTGCCCTATCATATTGATCTTTATTCTTTATATCTGTTAATATCGATGGGTGTAGGTTACCATCACCTGCGTGACCCAGTATACACATCTCTACGTCATATTTCTTTGAAAGTTCCCTACATCTCTTAATGAAAGCAGGTATTTTGCCTCTTGGAACAGCAATGTCTTCTGCCATAACAGTAGGTGCTTTTCCGAATACTGCTGCAAATCCTGCTCGCCTTGCAAGCCAGTATTTATTTGCCTCATCCGTGTCCTTTGCTACCCTTACATCCCTTGCACCGTATTTTTTAGTGATTTCTACAATCTTTTCCGTCTCTTTTTCCACTGCCTCCGGGATACCATCTGTCTCGAAAAGCAGGACCGCATCCGCTTCCTTTGGAAGCCCCATTGGCATCATTTCCTCTATTCTATTGATTACCCAGTTGTCCAGAAGCTCAATCTTCCCTGGTATCACCCCATTTTCCAGGACCCTGAATACGCCTTCCCCAGCCATTGCAATATCATCATATACCACCATGATTGTTTTTCTCGCAGGAGGTATTGGATTAAGCTTGAGTTCAGCCTTCGTTATCACACCGAGGGTTCCTTCCGAACTGATAAAGATATGGATCAGGTCATAACCAACGACATTTTTTATTGTCCTGCCACCAAGATTGATAATCTCACCGGTAGGGAGCACAATCTCAAGCCCCAGGATATACTGCTTCGTGACCCCGTACTTCACACATGCCGGGCCGCCAGCATTTTCCGCTATGATCCCTCCCATTGTTGCACCGAGGAAGCTCTGAGGGTCAGGCGGGAAGAAAAGCCCATCCTTTGCAAGCCTCATGGTCAAATCCTGAAGCACAACCCCAGGCTCTACCGTAGCGGAAAGATTTTCCTTATCAATCTTCAATATCTTGTTCATCTTTGTTGTGCAGAGAACGATTCCCCCCATAATCGGCACAGAACCACCACTTACGTTTGTGCCTCCACCCCTTGGAGTCACAGGTATTTTTTCGGCATTCGCAATCTTCATAATTTCCGAGATCTCTTTTGTAGTTGTAGGGAAAACAACAACATCAGGCTCGTGTATCCAGCTTGTAGTAGCATCGTAAGAATATGCCTTCAACGCCTCCGGCGTAGTAAGGACATTTTCCTTACCAACAATTTTTTGAAATTCCCCCATTAACGATTCTTTTATCATCAATACCCCCTATATTAAAAGTAATGTGGCTATTGTCACTTTTATATCCTTTTCTCATTAAATTTGTCAAGATATTATAACTTTAAAATTTCATAGAATGTCTATAATTTCGTGCCCTTTAAATCTCTTGCAACCTTTCGTAGTGACGTGTTAAAAATTCATATGCTTATAGTGATTAGTGATCTGCACTTGTCTGATGGAACTTCTTGCCATAATTTATCTCACAGGGCCTTCTCGCATTTTTTTGATTATATAAAGGGAAGTATGAGAAAGGAGTATGAAGAACTGATAGTTGTCTTTGCAGGTGATACCTTCGACCTGCTTAGAAGTGAATATTGGATGACAGTGGAGGAGGGGGAGAAACCGTGGGATGACAGTAGCGGGGAGCGGAGAGCGTGGAGCGTAGAGAAAAAGCCGAACTTAAAAAGCAGCTTTCAGCTTAATAATCCACCATACCATCCCCACTTAAGGCATATACTGAGTAACGCCATCGAAGCAAATAATACAAGCTTAGACATAATCAGGCAGGCGGATAAGCAGTTTCACCCCATACCAATACAAAAATATCTCATACCCGGTAATCATGACAGGATGATAGGAGAAATAGATGGTTATAATGATATTTTGAAGGATGCCTTTGGGAATATTTCAATAGTAAATGGGTATTATGAAAATGAAGCATATGGGGTTGTAATAAAGCATGGCCATGAGTTTGATATATATAATTTTGAAGCAGATGGGATCCCGATAGGGGACGTCAATACGGTCGAGCTATTTGTCAGATTACCTTTCGAAATAAAGAAAAAATTCCCCGAACTTGAAGATGAATTGAAAAGCATCGAAGATATAAGGCCTCAATGGAGGATATTTGATTATCTACAATCGACATATACAGAACATGAAGTAAAATCCTTCATAGAAGAGTCTATAGAAAAGACGGTTAATTATTTTTTCACGATACCATACGTGAGAGAATGGATTAAAAAACATGACACAATATATCCTTTTGATGAGGCTGATAAGCTCAAATACTTGCTCTATCTTTCAAAGATTCTTCCAATGGACTGGGTAGAAAAGCTCCTTAAAATCTTTTCGTATTTTGAGACAAAAGAACCGCACTATGAGGAAATGGCAGAAAAAGAAAATGCCCTCTATGTAGCCTATGGACATACGCATAAGGAAAATGTTTCCTTCCTGGGGGTAGCTAATGGTTTTCACAGATACTATATCAACACAGGTACATGGAGGGAGAGGATTATAGCCTCAAATTCAGGGGTATTTTCACAATACAAGACCATGACATACGCAATTTTCTACAAAAAAGAAGAGAGGCAAACAGAGTTCCCGGCCTTCGAGTTATGGAATGGAGCATTGCGGGAATAACGCTTATAGGAGAAAAATGGCTGTAATTGAAACCATAGCGCCTATTTTTTTTATCATCATCTTCGGGTATATTATCCAGAGGAAGGGGTTTTTAAAAAGCCACTTTATCTCAGAAGCTAACAGGTTTATATTTCTTTTTCCATTACCAGTCCTTATATTTACCGGCATTGTAAAATCGAATATAAAAGATGTCACATTTTCACACATCTTTTCCGTCTTACTTCCTACTGGGATTATATTTTGTATTGCCTTGCTCCTCGGCATAATAGTAGGGTTAAGAGGGGGGCGGCTTGGCAGCTTTGTTCAAACAACATTCCACGGGAATGTAACTTATATAGGTCTTGCCGTACTATTTTATATGCTCGGAGAGGAGGGGCTTAAAAAGGGGAGCATCCTTATTGGATTTTTAATCCTAATAAATAACTCACTTGCAATAGCCATACTATCCTGGACCTCTCAGAAACAACAAAACATATTAAAGGCCTTAATACCTATAATCAAGACCCCTGTTATCATTGCCACCTTTCTTGGTATTCTGGTTCTCTATGCAAATATTTCTCTACCTAATGTTTTGTTAAAAGGCATGGGGATTCTGGCAAATATTGCCCTCCCGATGGCGCTTATCATTATAGGCGCATCGATGTCAATCGGCACTATCAAGAAATCTTTTAAACTCTCCGCCGTCGTCTCCTTTTTAAAGCTCATGGTGCTGCCCTTCCTCGCTGTCCTTTATTGCAAAATGTATTACATCTCCCCAAAAGATGCGCTTCCCGGGATTATCCTCCTGGCCACACCGACCGCCACGACCTCATACATACTGGCACGTGAGATCGGGGGCGATACAGACCTTGCATCAGGTGCTATTACCCTCTCCACCCTTGTATCACCCCTGACATTCATTCTGTGGGCATCTTTAATCCGCTGAATAATACTGCTTCGCCATCAAAGACTCATGAAAAATGTTCCTGAAGCACGACATCACGAAATGACAGGGGAACCATACTTACATGAAGTGGAACGTCCCGAAGGGAAAATGGACATGTCCGAAGCCCTTAAAAGGGCAAGTTTGTCCATTTTAGTGGAATGAATGTCGGGTACCCGCTTGCGGGTGATGGTCTGGAATGTAGTGCGGAGTGCGAAGGAATTTTTTTCATGGATATCATAATTTATTGTTTAAGAGCGAAGTGGTATAACATCAATAAGTTGTGTTCAAAGAGTCATGAATACAGGGCTGTCATTGCTAACAAAGTGAAGCGTTCTGTCAGATTTTATGCTGTCTCAAAAGCTCATATACTTTTACTTTTTCAGATGCTGCATCGATATCATATTCACCGATTTCCCTTACATCGAGTTTTGATTGAGCTGCCTTACGGGTTTTTTCACTGATGAGGATGCCATTCATTAATGGCTTTACAATGGATTGTAGCCTGAAGACCGTATTCACAGAATCGCCTATTACCGTATAGTCCATCTTTTTCTCAAAGCCGATGTTTCCTATAACGGCTTCACCGGTATGAATTGCTATACCCATGGATAATGGCGTCCCTACTTCTTTCAGGAAATAATCACTTACCGGCACAATTGCCAGCTTCATATCCAGAGAAGCCGCGATGGCATTATCCGCATCCGATACACTTGAGATTGGCGCGCCGAATAGTGCAAGGAAGCCGTCTCCCAGATACTTATCAACAATACCCTGGTGTTTGAAGACGATTTCGCCCATGATCGCAAAGAAATAGTTTATCATAGGGACGGTTTTATGGGGACCAATAGCCTTAGCAAGTTTCGAGAATCCCCTGATATCGATATTGAGGAAGGTCAATGTTCTGAACTCATCCATAAGGGGAACGCCTGTCTCTTCACCGTAGATGATCTTGTCGACTACTTCTTTAGGTACAAATTTCTGGAAGATCTGGCGGATGCCTCTCTCATGCTCTGTCATAGAGATGGTCTCCTGGTAGAGTCGTGCATTTTCTATTGCAATAATGAGCGATGAGATGATCGACTGGAGAAGCTGCTCATCATTGTTACCAAAATCACCGTTACGTTTGTTCAGCAGTTCAATAACCCCGATTACCCTTCCCTGTGAGATCATGGGAACGCACAGGGCAGACTTCGTCTTGAACCCGGTGGTATTATCAAATGAAGGGATAAAATGGGGTGACTGCCGTACGTCGTTGACGATAATGGATTTCCCCTGAGAAGCTACATATCCCGCAATCCCCTGACCTAATTTAATTGTTGACTGACCAAGTGCCGTAGCATCTATATCAAAGCTGACCTTGAACTCAAGCTCACCATTATGGATAAGTAGCAGGGAACCTGCCTCGACGTCCATCGTTACCCGTATCATATCCATTGCATACTTTAAAACCTGGTCAATATCGAATGTTGATGCTGCAAGGGCACCTCCGATCTGTTTTAAGGTTTCAAATTCCTGGCCTCTTCTTTTAACAGACGTAGAAAGCTTCGTACGCTCAATAGCAAACGCAACACTATCTCTCGCAACCTCTACAAACTCTAATTTTTTGTTGAGATTTCCAGAATTTGGAGAACATAGAGCAATTATGCCTCTGACTTCGCCGGCTATCCGTAAGGAGCTGATAAGACTTGCCCCTGAATATTGATTAACAAAAAGCTCCCGTTCAGTATCATGCGTCAGTTGACCTGTGCCCGTCAAGAGGAGTGTGGTCTCCTGCTGGATCACCTTATCAAGGATCGTTCCCTTATAAGGGTAGTACGATCCCTTCGAAAGGTTTATGGGCCCCTTGCTCTGCAGGTCATAGATCATAAGCTCGTCAGGTCTGTTATCGTCCCTGACCATCACGATGGCGAGTTCATAAGGAATCAGGGACTGTACCTCTTGCAAGATCGAATACATAAGCTCGCTGTCCCTGAGGCTTGAATTGATCGTCTTGAATATCTTTATCGTTGCTCTCACAATCTCATTCGCGAGTTCATTATCCTTGAAAAGCCGGATGTTCTCGTAGGTAAATGCTGCATTGCTTAAAAGGGGTGTTAGCACCTCAACATCATTCTGGGTAAATGCTGCATCCTCATTCCTTCGTGATACAGTGATAACCCCTATGATATCGCCAATGGTCTTCAGGGGCATGCAGATAAATGATTTTGTAGCGTATGTTGAACGATTGTTTCTCCCGAATCTGCTGTCCTTTTCAATATCCTCAACCAGGAGCGGTGATTTGTTGATAACAGCATACTTCGCAATGCTTGTGTCAAAATCGATCCTGCTTCCAACCTTTACTTCTTCACCAAGCCCGATATGAGCCTGTACTATGAACGTTTTCCGTTGAGGGCGTTCCAGGATGAGAACAGAACCGATGTCTGCCCTCACAAGCTTGAGTGCCCGCTCCAACGTAACATAGAGAAGCTCCTCAGTATCAAATGTCACATAGCACAGGTCAGAAAGTTCTTTGAGCGTTGAGATCTCCGATGACCTCTTCTCAAGCTGGTTCAAGGTGTTTTTTAAGTGACTTTCCATTGAATTAAAGGAATCGACAATATTGCTCAATTCGTCGGCCTTATGTTCAAGTTTAACATCGGTTAATTCCGAGACCACCCTTTCTGAGAATTCTTCTGATATCTTGGAGACCTTTTTGAATATGCTCCGTAAAATAATAAAACCGATAGAAGAAAATATAAGGAAACCGATAAGGAAAGTAGGTAATGAACTGTCTTGCAGGATATTATGCTTTACAGCAAAGAAGAGGAAACCAAGGGCAGGGAAAACAAAGAATAGCCCGATGCTCAACATGAGCCTGTAATAAAGGTCCCGTTTCTTCAGGAAGACTTCGCCCAACCGGCTATACGAGGGTTTTACTTTCATATTTTCTTTCTTATATTACCATTTTCATATTTTCAAAAAATATTCACCCTGAATCTATTCTAATTTTGTTTTTTTTCGTTTCTCCTCATACATCAATGTATCTGCCCTGGACATGAGTTCATCCAGTGAAGATGGATTTTCATGGTTATAGTGTGCTATGCCTATACTCAAAGAGAGTGTATAGTTCCGGGTCTCGAGTTTATTATGTGTATCAAGGTAATTTTGTAAACGAGCCGTGAGTACCTCTCTGGTTTCATCAGTCGTATCTATAGCAAGGGCTGCAAACTCATCACCACCCATACGACCAATAATATCTGATTCCCTAAATGTCTCTTTAAGGACAGTTGCAATCTCAACAAGTGCCTTGTCTCCTTCCTGATGACCCAATCTGTCATTAATTTCCTTCATATTATCCAGGTCAGCAAAAAATAAGAGCATGTCTTTCTTTGCCCTCTCTGCCATCTTCATCTGTTGCTGGGAGAGGGTAAAAAACCCCCTTCTGTTATAGAGACTTGTGAGTTCGTCAAGTATTGACATGGTGCGGAGCTGATCTTCCAGTTGTTTTCGTTCGGTGATGTCCACTAATGTTCCCAAAATTGAAGGAGCCCCTTTATGCATTGAACGGGAACCAAAGATTTCCACATGACGAATCGTACCATCTCTACGTCTTATCCTGAATTCAAAATGTGCGCTTTCCACATCACCGCTCATCCTTTTATTGATATTTTCTGTAACAAGCGGAAAGTCTTCAGGGAGAACCAAATCTATCGGACCTAACTTTTCAATCATTTCATCTGGAGTACATCCATGAATCTCTGCAAAAGCATTATTAACATACCGGAAAAGGTTATTCTGAATAAGGTAAACACCAACAATTGACTTCTCGGTGAGGGCACGGTAGCGTTCCTCAGATTCTTTGAGAAGGTTCTGTGCCTGTCTCCGGGCCGTGATATCATTCATTACGATAATAGAAAAGTCTTTCAGAAAGGTTGTTCTGAATTCGATATCCTTCTGCTGACCATCTTTGCAGGTTATTTTAAATTCTTCATCTACGCTCTTACCTTCTGGTAGTATATTCTTCTTCCATGTCTCTATGACCTTCTTCCTGTATTCTGGA
>Ga0209610_1001086_pt1 | contig 14196 bp, 10 predicted proteins | sample LakKivw275mmetaG_FD_184137 | JGI IMG/M metagenome (GOLD analysis project Ga0209610, IMG submission 184137) | Anoxic lake water microbial communities from Lake Kivu, Rwanda to study Microbial Dark Matter (Phase II) - Lake Kivu water 275m metaG... | ecosystem: Environmental > Aquatic > Freshwater...
CATCCATTTCAGTCACTTTAGTCACTTGCCCTATTCTTCCTTCTCTGCCTTCTTTTTCAGTTCATGCAGGGCAGTTAATGCCTCGAGGGGGGTCAACTGATCGGGGTTGATCCTTTTCAGTTCCGATCGGATGGGATCGGGCTTTCCGAAGAGGGTCAGCTGAGGGGAGGGTTTCCGCCGGGTGCTCACCTCTTTTGTCCTTGCGATCTTCGGCATTCCCGTCGCATCCAGCTCTCCGCTTTCCAAATTAGAGAGGATCTCTTTTGCCCGGTCGATCACCCTGGTTGGAAGTCCGGCTAAACGGGCCACCTGGATACCATAGCTCCGATTCGTTCCCCCTTCCACAATCTTGCGGAGAAAGATGATCTCTCCGCCCCATTCCTTCACAGCCACATTATAATTTTTCACCCCCTCCTTGGTGAGGGCCAATTCCGTCAATTCGTGGTAATGGGTTGCAAAGAGGGTTCTCGGGCTGAGCAGAGGGTGATCATGGAGATATTCCGCCACGGCCCAGGCAATGCCCAGTCCGTCAAACGTGCTCGTGCCCCTTCCGATCTCATCCAGAACAACCAGGCTCTTCGAGGTCGCCTGATTTAAAATACGGGCGGCCTCCATCATCTCCACCATAAAGGTGCTCTGCCCCCTCATGATATTATCCAAGGCTCCAATTCGGGTAAAGATCCGATCCACCAATCCAACTCGGGCCTCTTTCGCCGGAACAAAACTTCCCATCTGTGCCATGAGGACAATGAGGGCAACCTGTCTCAGGTAGGTTGATTTTCCAGCCATATTGGGTCCGGTGATCATGAGGATTTGATGTTCACGGGTATTGAGGTGCGTATCATTCGGCACAAATCTCTCCGAGAGGTTCATCCTCTCCAGGATGGGGTGTCTCCCGTCTCGGATCATAATCTCATCACCGTCATCCACGATCGGTCGGACATATTGATATCGATCAGCCGCCTCCGCCAGAGAACTCAGAAGATCGATCACAGAAATCGCCGAGGAGGCCTTTTGAAGTCTGGGCATGGTCTCCGCAATTTTTTTCCGTATCTCCTCAAAGAGCCGGAATTCTAACTGGCAGATGGATTGCTGGGCCCCCAGCACTTTTGTTTCGAATTCCTTGAGCTCCGGGGTGATAAATCGCTCGGCATTGACCAGGGTCTGTTTCCGGATATAGTGGTCCGGAACAAGATGGAGATTGCTTTTGGTCACCTCAATATAGTAACCGAAGACCTGATTGTGACGTATCTTTAAGGAGGAGATTTCGGTTTTTTTTCTCTCTTCTGCCTCCAGCTGAAGAATCCATCCCTTCCCTTCCCGTCCAATTTCTCTTAACTCATCCAATTCTTTGTCATAGCGGGGTTTAATGATCCCTCCTTCCCTCACCGTGAGAGGTGGGGCTTCAACGATGGAGGATCCGATCAGTTGAAAGAGGTCATCGAAATCTCCGATCTCGGAGATCAGATCGAGCACCATGGGAGTTGAAAAGGATTGAAGGATATTCTTCAGGGCGGGCAGGGGCTGGAGTGAATTCTTCAACCCGATCAGGTCCCGGGGATTGGCATGGCCCAGGTAAATCCGGGAGGCCAATCTCTCCATATCCTGAATCTTCTCTAAACATTCCCCGAGCCGCTTCCTCTCCATTTTCTTCTCTTTCAATTCGGAGACGGCCTCCAGGCGGCGTTCGATCTCACGGATATCCATGAGAGGGTAGTTGATCCACTGTTTCAATCTCCGGCTTCCCATGGCTGTTTTCGTCTCATCCAGAACCCAGAGGAGAGAACCCTTCTTCCCCTGGTCAAAGAGCGAATGGGTGAGTTCGAGGTTTCTCTCGGCCATCTCATCGATGACCATAAAATCCTGAATTTGATAAAACACGATGGATGAGATATGCGAGAGGGATCTCTTTTGATTTTCTTCTGCATAGCGAAGGACCATTTCCGAGGCCATGACCGCCAGCGGAACTCCTTCCGGGATCTTCACTCCGTGGATCTTGCGGAGGGTCCGGGGTGGACCGAAGGAATCGTCCTCCAGATAATCGATTAATCCATTTTCAAAACTTTTCTTAAACCTCTCGAAGAAGGGATGATCCTGAAAGCCTTTGCGCGAAAGGATCTCTTTCGGCTCGTTTCTGAGGGCTTCATTTAGAAACGGTTCAAACCCTGAAATCTGGCAGGCTTTCATCTCGCAGGTGGAGATGTCCAGAAAGGCTAAACCGAAAACTTCGCCTTCCGCACAGAACCCCATCAGATAGTTATTGTCTCCGGAACCCAAATGGATGGCATCGGTGGTCAAACCCGGTGTAAAGACCCTGACGACCTCTCTCTTCACAATCCCTTTGGCAAGTTTCGGATCCTCCACCTGATCGCAGAGGGCCACCTTATACCCTTTTTGCAATAGCCTGGAGATGTAGGTATCCGCAGTAAAATAGGGAACGCCACAGAGGGGAATACTGTCCTTCCGCCCCTTATTCCTGGAGGTCAATGCGATCCCCAGTTCTTTCGAACCCACCTGTGCATCCTCGAAGAACATCTCATAAAAATCGCCCATTCGGAAGAAGAGGAGGGAATCAGGATATTGGCTTTTGATCTGGAGATACTGCCTGATCATGGGGGTTAAAGGTTTTGCCGTCATTTGGAAACAATTTAACAAAATCTTTCGGAGTTGTAAAATGGAAAGAGGAGAAGAGTTAAGAATGGAGGATTAGGAATGAGGAGTGATCAGTTTTGAATGAGCCATTATGCTATGGCCCCTATGCTCTTTGCCCTATGCGGTTTTGTGATTTAAGGAGCGAGGGGCACCACATCGAGGCCCAGGGTCTCAGGATAGCCCAGCATGATGTTCATATTCTGAACGGCTTCTCCGGAGGCTCCCTTGACCAGATTATCAATGGCTGTAACGACCACCGCACGGTCATTGGCCTCACTCACCACTACCCCGATATCACAGAAATTGGAACCCCTCACATGCTTTGTGCCGGGGAGCATCCCTTTTGGATAAATCCGGATGAAGGGCTCCTCTCTATAAAACTCCTCAAAGGTCTTAAGCAGTTCTTCGGTCTTTATCTTTTTTACCAGACAGACATGGAGGGTAGTTAAGATCCCACGATCCATCGGGATGAGATGGGGGACGAAGTCCACGCTGATCTCTCTTCGGGCCAGTTGACTCAACTCCTGTTCGATCTCCGGGGTATGCCGGTGAGTGAAGATCTTGTAAGCCTTTACCCCCTCATTGACCTCGCAGAAAAGGGACTCCAGAACCACATCCCGGCCTGCCCCGCTGACACCGGATTTGGAATCGACGACAATCCCCTCGGGGGAGATCAGCCTTTTTTTGACCAGGGGAATGAGACCGATCAATGCCCCGGTGGGGTAACAACCCGGGTTGCCGACAATTTTAGCATTTCGGATCTCCTCGCGATGAAGCTCCGGCAGTCCGTAAACAGACTCCGGAAGTAAATCCGCGGAGGTATGCTTCTGATACCACCGTTCATAGATACCGGCATCTTTGAACCGGAAGTCCGCACTGAGGTCGACGACCCTCTTCCCCTGCCGATAAAATAATGGGACAATCTCCATGGCTCTCTTATGGGGAACTGCCGTAAAGATGAAATCCGCCTTCTTTGAAATTTGATCTGTCTGGAGTTCCTCGCATCTCAGCGGAACCTTTTTCCTCAGGGAGGGAAAGACCTGATCAATCGGAACGCCGACATATTTTTGAGAGGTCAGTGCGGTCACCTCCACCTCGGGATGGCGGATGAGAAGACGGAGAAGCTCCAGCCCCGTATATCCCGTTGCCCCAATGATGGCTATCCTCTTTTTCACCCGATTCCCTCCAAAATGAAAAAGGGAGGTCCCATGACCCCCCTTTTTCATTGAAACCCTCTCTGGTCATGGAATTATCGTTTCGAATATTGCGGCCTGCGTCGAGCTCCCCTCTTTCCGTATTTCTTCCGTTCCTTGATCCTCGAATCCCTTGTCAGGAGGCCTGCCTTTTTTAAGGTATCCTTGAAGTCCGGATTAAACTGAAGAAGCGCTTTTGAGATCCCATGCCGAATCGCTTCGGATTGGCTTGAGATTCCCCCTCCGCACACACTGGCCCTGACATCGAACTGATTCCGAGTTCCTGTCAGGTCGAATGGTTGAAGGCTGACCATCTCGCAGGTCTCCCTTCCGAAATAGTCTTTGAGCGCCCTCTCATTGATTAAAAATTTCCCCTCCCCGGGTTCAAGCCATACCCTCGCAATGGCTGTCTTTCTCTTCCCTGTCGCATAAATGGATTCTGGCACTTCTCCTTCTCTCCTTTACAATTTTATTGGAACGGGATTTTGAGATTCATGGGGGTGTTTGGATCCCGCATAGACTTTCAGTTTCCGGATCATCTGCCGGCCCAGGCTGTTCTTGGGAAGCATCCCCTTGACGGCGATCCGGATGAGTTCCGTTGGCTTTTTAGCCAAAAGCTTTTCAGCGCTGATCTCTTTTATTCCACCCGGATAGCCTGTATGGTGATAATATTTCTTATCCTTCCCCTTCTTCCCGGTTAAAACCACCTTCTCGGCATTGACCACCACGACAAAATCGCCGGTATCCACATGGGGAGTGAATACAGGTTTATTTTTCCCTTTCAATATTCTGACCAGTTCGGCCGCAAGTCTTCCCAGGACCTTTCCCTCTGCATCCACCAGATACCATTTCCGTTCGACTTCCTCTTTTTTTGCCTGATAGGTCTTCATCAAATCACCTGAATGATCATTTATTTAAGATATTCTGATAACCGATGTCAAGTAGGGGTTTGGGCGATCAATGCTTCCTTTTAGAGGTGACCTGTTTGCTCCAAAAAAGGACAACAGGGCTTGCGATGTAAACCGTGGAATAAGTACCGGAGATCAAACCGACGATAAGGGTAAGAGCAAAGTCGTGAATCACCGGTCCTCCGAAAAAGAAGAGGATGAGTACGACTATCATCACGGTCCCTGAGGTCAGGATCGTTCTCCCGAGCGTTTCATTGATGCTGATATTGAAAACGGTCTCGAGGTTCTCCTTTCTCATCTTCTTAATATTCTCTCTCACCCGGTCGAAAATGACGATGGTATCGTTGATCGAAAATCCGATGATCGTCAGGATCACGGCCATCAAGGAGAGGGAATACTCCAGATCGGCGATGGAAATCACCCCGAAGGTGATGAGGATATCATGAACCAGGGCAACAATCCCTCCGAGCCCGTAGGAGACCTGTTTGAATCTCCAGGCCACATAGATCAAAATCGCCAGGAAAGAAAGCCCCACGGCCCACAGGGCTTTCCTCTTCAGATCTTTTCCGACCTTTGGGCCAACCACCTCGACCCTTCTGATCTCCAGCGTTTTGTCCTTAAATCGTTCCTGAAGGGAAGATTGAATCTTCTTGGACACCTCCTCCAGATCGCCGGAGGCCTTTTCCAGACGGATTAAGAACTCACTCTCTCCCCCGAAATTCTGAACCATTGAATCCTTCACCCCTATGGACTCCAGGGCGCTTCTCACTTCGGAAATCTCCGTTACTTTCGAAAATCTGATCTGGATCAGGATGCCGCCCGCAAAATCCACCCCGTATCTCAAGCCACTGTGGAAGAAGATGGAGCCCAGGCTCAGCAGGATGGCAGCCACAGAGATCCACAGGGTAAACTTTTTCTTGCCAATAAAATCAAAACGAGTACCGGGTCGAATCAATTCCATCTGAGTCTTCTTTCAAATACTCAACCGCTTCACCTTCAACTTAAGGGTAAGAAAATCGAAAACCCACCGGGTGATATAGACGGCGGTAAAAATGTTTGCCAGAATGCCAATTGACAGGGTCACGGCAAATCCTCTTACCGGACCCGTCCCGAATTGATAAAGGAAGATGGCTGCAATCAATGTGGTCAGGTTGGAGTCAATGATCGTGATAAAGGCACGATGATATCCCTGTTCGATGGCCGCACGGATGGTCTTCCCCCATCTCAACTCCTCCTTGATCCTTTCGTGAATGAGGATGTTAGCATCAACTGCCATTCCGATCGAAAGGACCAACCCGGCGATACCGGGTAACGTGAGGGTCGCACGGAAGATCGCCAGTGTTCCCAGAACGAATACGACATTTAAGAGAAGAGCAATATCGGCAACGATTCCGGCCACCCGGTAGTAAAAGATCATAAAGAGAACCACGAGGATGGCACTGATGAGGGTGGAGAGGATCCCTTTATGGATGGAGTCCTGCCCCAGGGAGGGCCCTACCGATCTTTGCTCAATAATCTTCACCGGTGCGGGCAGTGCCCCTGCCCTGAGCACAATGGCTAAGTCACTTGCCTCCTTCGTATCAAAACGGCCTGTGATCTGGGCTCTTCCTCCCGCGATTCTCTCCTGAATCACAGGGGCAGAATAAACATTGTCATCCAGGATGATCGCCAATCTCTTTTTCACATTGGCCCCTGTAACCTGCTCAAAAAGTTTTGCGCCGATATCATCGAATTCCAAGGCCACATAGGGCTCGTGAAACTGGGAATCGAGGGCAATCCGGGCGTCTTTCAAGACCTCCCCTGTCATCAAGGTCTTCTCTTTGAGGAGATAGGGGATCTTCTTTGTCCCTCCGGTCTTCGGATCAACATATCTCTGATAGAGGATGATGTCTCCCTCCGGAAGATTTCCTTTCAGGGCCTCCTCCGGATTCCCTTCCTCATCCACCAATTTGAATTCCAGCAGGGCAGTCCGGCCGATCAGACTGATCGCTCTCTGAGGGTCCCGGATTCCGGGGAGCTGGATTAAAATGCGGTCAACCCCTTGAAGCGTGATTTCAGGTTCGGAGACCCCAAACTGGTCAATTCGATTTCGGATCGTCTCCAGGGCCTGATCAATAGCACCTTTCTTAATCTGTTCGGCCTGACGGCTATCCAGAACGAGCGAAACCCTCCATATTCCCTTCTCCAGTGAGGTCGAGGAGAGTTCCTGAAAGATGGTATAACGCTGGCTTAAAATCTTCTCCCACTTCTCCTTATCCCCTGATACCTCCAGGAGAATCTGATTGCCTTTCTCCCTTTCGAGTTTCCCGACAGGGATCCCCTTGTCCCGGAGGTCGTCTCTCAGGTTGTTCTTTATCCTCTCCACATAACTTTCAACCGCCTTCTCGGCTTCAACCTCCAGGATGAGATGCATCCCTCCCTGTAAATCGAGACCGAGATGAATCTTTTCTGTAGGAATAACCTTAAAGAACCATGGCGGCAGGTCAGAGGTCAGGGTTGGCAGAAAGAGAAGGACAGCAAAAAGGGTGGCCGCACCATAAAAGATGATTCTCCATTTCAGACTTCTCAACATTTGAACCTACCCTCAAAAAATGAAACCAAAGGCACCGGACCCTTGGATTTTCCAAACATAGCCTATCATTCAATATTTTTCAAGAGGGAATGTAATAAAAAGATACCTCACTCGAGCGTTGGAATCTGATGATCCGTCAGGGATGTCGGAAAAAATCTTATAGCGGAAACCTTAGATCGCCCCTCAATCTGATGAAAGATGAACGAATGAGAATAACGACTGCTCTATCAGTGAGCTCGTTACCCTTACCAATACAAACGCATTAAATCGTTTTACATGTAGCGCAAGGCTTTAGCCTTGCTTAAAGCAACCCTGAAGGGTTGCCCTACAAAAGATATAATGCGTTCGTATTAAAAATATTAATTCGTCCGCTTAATAAGATTTTAGGAGATATTCCTGACGGATCGTTAAAAATAGCCCCTTTTAAGGGACGCATTACATAAAAAGGCCCAAGGTGAATTTCCTTGGGCCTTGATGACCCTTCTTCAGGAAAAGGGCTATTTCATCTCACTCCACTTTCCATATCTCTCCCTTAAGATCCGGTGGAGGATCTTTCCGGTCGGGGTCATGGGCATCTCCTCATCCTTGATGAAATCGATGGATTTGGGAATCTTATAGCCTGCGATCTTTCCCCGGCAGAGATCGATCAACTCCTTTTCCGTGGCTGTCTTTCCCTGATGAAGGGTGACCACTGCCTTGACCGCCTCCCCCCACTTCTCATGGGGAACGCCGATGACCGCCACGTATTTGACCGCGGGATGAGAACCCAGGATATTCTCCACCTCTGAAGGGAAGACATTCTCACCGCCGGTGATGATCATGTTGGCCTTCCGATCGACCAGAACAAAATATCCATCCGCATCCTGATATGCCATATCCCCTGCGGAAAACCATTCTCCCTTGAAAGCTGTCTTCGTTCTTTCTGGATCCTTCCAGTATTCTTTAAAGACATGGGGAGTCCTTGAATAGAGCTCACCGACCTGCCCCCTTGGGACCTCTTTTCCATTCTCATCCAGGATTTTGATCCGGTCTGTACCAAAGATCTCCCTCCCAATGGAGCCCAATTTTTTAAATTGCTCCTCAGGCCTCAGGAGGGTGACCAGCCCTGCCTCTGTTGAGCCATAGGCCTCCCAGAGCTCTGCATTCTTGAAATAGTCCATGATGGCCAATTTCGTATCCTTTCTCGCAGGTGCGGAGGAGATGAGAAGCTGGCGGATCGAACTGACATTAATGCTTCGCTTCACCTCGTCAGGAAGAGAAAGCATCATTATATAATGGGTGGGAACAAGAGAGGTGAAAGTGATCTTCTCCCTTTCGATTGTCTTCAATAGATCGACCGGATCGAAACTGACCATATTATAGACAAAGACCCTGGCGCTGACATAGGTATAGGTGAAGGAATAGTAGATGGAATTGATATGGCACATGGGCATCACCAGCATCACGCAGTCGTCCGGTTTCAGGCCCATATTGATCCCGTTGAGAACATACTGGGCGACATTTCCTTCGTGGGTCCGGACCACCCCCTTGGGTTTGCCGGTTGTCCCGGAGGTGTACATCAGGTTCCACATATCCTCCGCATCCACGATCACATCCGGTTCTCCAGGAGAGGCCTGGGCAATCAATTTTTCATAGGATTGATACCCCTCGGGAACCTGATCATCTCCCCAGTAGACAAAATTTTCAGGCGGGATATTCGGGAGTTTGGTGCGAAGGGAATTGACCATTGGAACGAATTCCTTTGCCACAAAAAATGCCTTACACTCAGCGTGATTCACAATATATTCGATCTCAGGAGGCGCAAGGCGAAACATGATAGGAACTGTTACCTGCCCGCCTTTTGCAGAAGCTGCATAAATCTCCATCCATTCGACGCAGTTGTAGGCCAGAATGGCAAAACGATCGCCCTTCTTCACTCCCAACCGGTTCAATGCATTGGCTAAGCGGCAGCTTCGGTCATTCCACTGCTTAAATGTCATTTTCCTGAACTTATCGCCGGCGCCGGGTTTATCAGGATACTGCATTGCCATCATCTTAAGAATCGTCCCTGCTGTCATCCATTTGCTAATCGTCATAAATATTCCCTCCTTATGATTTAAGCATATTTGTGATTTTTTTCATTATCACCATTGGTCTAATTTGTCAAGCTTAAGTTTTTTTTATAATCATTTCAATATATTAAATGAAATTCGTATATTTTTTGAAGGACGGGCTCATTGCCAATTCAAGAAAGCGGCTTCTTTTTTGCCCTATCCGCAATGACTGTGACAGAGGAGGTGAAGATATGAAGAAGTTTGGAATGGGGAATATAAATAAAAAAGATAAGACTGGGAATCACATGAAGGTACCATAGAAAATCAGGATCGACTGTCATCTCCTTCAAAAATAGAGACAGTAGAAATCCTCCGAAAGAGAGCCAGTTATTAGCACTTGGAGGAGTAAAATTAGCCATATAGACACGACGGGTAACCACTTCGGGATGAGCAATCCGGTATCCCTCAATGAAGAATCCGGAGAGCTCTAAGAAGAGAATGAAAAGAAGGGTGATGATGTCCTCTTCTTCCGTCCGCAACTGATCCGGCTTAAAGATAAAACGCCGGACAATGGCTAAAACGCAGCCAGCCAGAATGAGAAAGCTGAAGAATTCGAGGGAGAAGTCAAGGAAGGGTCTGATCCGCCCCGTCTCAAAAGCATGAGCAAAAGAGAAGACGGGGAGAGAACGGCTCCATTCCACAAGATACCCTGTGGTAAACCCTTTGATCATGTCGACGAGGAGGGTGGCGACAAAACCGAAGACCAGGAGACTATGGGTGAGCCACCTGTAGAAAGACTGGCCATAGAGTTTCCGATGGAAGATGACATCGCTGATCAGGACCCGAAGATACCAGAGCGGTTTCTTCCGAAACCCTCGCCAGCCCCGATCCAGCAGGATCACGAACTTCCGCCATGAAGTCGCATTCTCCTCTCCCTCCAGAGTCCCCCGGAGATAAAGGCTCAGACGAAATCCCAGCCCTAAAAGAAAGAGGAACATGGAAGGGATGAACATCGCATAAAAGATGGAATGTTTTTCCATAACCCTCTTTATCCCATCCGTTTTAAAACGAGATCGGTGATATACTGCACCTTGATCGGGATCTTCATCCTCCGTGCCGTGGACTGAATGGTCCGGATACACTGCTGGCAGGCGGTGATGACCAGATCCGCTCCTGTCGCCTGAATCTGTTTTATCTTCTCTTTCGCAAGGGCTCCACCCAGTTCAGGATCAATCATCTCGAGGAGGCCACCCCCTCCGCAACATTTGCATCCTTCCCCATGGTCCGCAAGCTCGATCAACTCCACCCCCGGCATCGACCGGAGGATCTCTCTCGGAACCTGATAGATACCGCTCACCCTCCCCAGGTCACAGGGGTCATGGTAGGTCACCTTAACTTTATCTCCCTCCCTGAAATGGATCTTCCCCTCCCTGATCAGTTTTAAAATAAATTGAGTGGAATGGTAGAGCTTCAGATTGCTTTTATACTCTTCATGCCATGTATGGTAGCAGGAGGGACAGGAGAAGATGACCGAATGGGCTCCTCTCTTTTCAACCCCTTCGATATTATGCCGGATCAGTTCATGAACCTCTTTTTTAAACCCTGCGCCGATCAAAGGGAAACCACAGCACCACTCCGTTCCCCCTAACAGGGTGAAGTCAGTTCCTGTCTTATTTAAAATCTTCACAAAACCCTGAGGGATCTTATGGGCCATGGGGTAATAAGAGGCCACACAACCCACAAAATAGACCACCTCTGCTTTCTCCTTTTGATACCGATGATCGGGCAGATCCTCTAAGGATTCGAGCCATTCTGCCCTCAGACCATTATCCTCGCCCGTGATGTTGTGCTGGGTGAGGACGTTGTTTTTCATCAGATCGAGGTTTTTAGGATAATGGCCAAGGTCAACGAGGACCTCTTTTAGGGCGAGCCAGAGGTTTCTGGAGTCGATGGAGACCGGACACTGCAAACCGCACTCTCCGCAAAGCGTGCAGTGATAGACCATTTCTGAAAATTTCTTTAAACTTTCTTCATCAAGTTTCCTGGGACCCAATATCCTTGCCCAGAGGCCGTATTGGGACCGGATCAACCTTTTGATCGCCTGGATTTTGCCCCTTGGGTTAATGGCCTCTTCTTTCCTCTGGGAGTAGACAGGACAGTAGTTGAGGCATTCCCCGCATCTCGTGCAGGCATCGATCTCCAGTATCTGTTTGGGAGAAAGCTTGGAGAGGTCCATGGTCACGTCAGGATTGGTCCGGTGATACGGACCCTATTCCGGACAACTTTTTTGATTAAATGATAGCTCAGAGTGAAAGGGAAAACACCCTATTCCTTCTTCTTTATCCTCTCAATCTCAGTCTTGATGAAAGTCCCCAGGTCACCCACCTTCATCAAATTTTTCAGTTCCTCCTGCAGGTTCGAAGGATTGATCTTGAACATCCATCCCTTTTGGTAAGGGCTCTCATTGATGAATTCAGGAGAATCCTCAAGCTCCTCGTTTGGCGATTCCACCTTTCCGGAGAGGGGCGCATAGATCCGTCCCACCCATTTCCCGGATTCCATGGAACCGCAGGGTTTCCCCTGTTCTACGTTCCTCCCCGAAGAGGGGAGTTCAACAAAGACGATCTCTCCTGCCAATTTTTGAGCGAAATCGGTGGTGCCTACGGTCACTGAACCGCCCTCCACTCTGGCCCAGAAGTGCTCTTTGTGATAATACAAATCGTCCGGAAAAAGATACCCTTCTATTTCCATCGGTCAGATCCCCCTTTCCTTTTTTGATGGCTATATACTATAAAAATCATTCCATCACAAGTTTTTTTGTTTTTTTGAACTTATTCACCGTTAGGGGAAAAAAGCTTGATTAATCTGAATGAATCATTTATACAATGATACATTGATCACGGTCTCTAAATAGAAGATGTCTGGACTAAGTCGGATATTTTACCATGATCACTCCTTTGAGCATTCCTATCCATCCTCCTCTGAGACTACCCCATTTATCCTCTCACCCGGGTGAAGTATGAGAATATTGACTTCCGATGATCTGAGGACCATTCAGGAGAAGGAAAACCTCGATCTTTCTTTCAAAGAGGGGGGATTCCGGATGGTGATCAACCTCCATATGGGGACCTGCGGAATCGCCGCTGGAATGAAACGACTGGATGACATCCTCTGCAAAGAGATAGAGGGGAAGGGAATAAAGGACATCAGGATCGTCCGATCGGGCTGTGCGGGTCTCTGTTCACGGGAACCCATGATGACCATTCAATCGGCAGGACTCCCCCCTGTCAAATATTGTGATCTCAATGAGGAAAAAGTCCGGGAAATTTTTGATTCCCATGTCCTCAGGGGAGAAATTGTGAAACCTTTTGCCCTGGCCATTGAGGATGGTGAGGGCGTGCAGATCCCTTCCTCATGGAAAGAGATACCGAGAGTGATGGAGATTCCATTCTTCAAACATCAGACCCTCTGGGTTCTCAGGAACAGAGGCCTGATCGATCCGGAAAAGATCGAAGAGGCGATTGCCCGTGGGGCTTATTTCGCTCTGGCAAAGGTTCTTTCTTCGATGGGGCCTGAAGAAGTGATCGAGGAGGTGAAGGTTTCTGGATTGAGGGGACGCGGGGGCGCCGGATTTCCAACCGGCAAGAAGTGGGAGGAAGGGAGACGCTATGCTCAATTCCCGAAATATGTGATCTGTAACGGTGACGAAGGTGATCCCGGTGCCTTTATGGATCGCTCCGTCCTCGAAGCGGATCCCCATGCAGTGCTGGAAGGGATGATCATCTGTGGTTATGCCCTGGATTCCCACCAGGGTTATATCTACGTGAGGGCAGAGTATCCTCTGGCGATCCGGAGGCTGGCGATAGCGATTGAACAGGCCAGGGATTACGGGCTTCTCGGAAAAAACATCATGGGAACTCACTTCGATTTTGATATCGGGATCTACCCGGGTGCAGGCGCCTTTGTATGCGGGGAATCCACTGCCCTGATGTATTCCCTGGAGGGAAAACGGGGGATGCCGAGGGTCAAACCTCCCCGATCCACCGAGGCGGGCCTCTGGGGACAACCCACCGTTCTGAACAATGTCGAGACCTTTGCCAATATCCCCTCCATCTTTCTCAAGGGAGGAAAATGGTTTGCCTCCATTGGGACCAGGGGATCAAAAGGGACGAAGGTCTTTGCCCTCACCGGAAGGGTCCAAAATGTTGGACTCGTTGAGGTCCCCATGGGGACGACCTTAAGGACGATTGTCTATGATATCGGAGGGGGGATCCCTGAAAAGAGGGAGTTTAAGGCCATTCAGATCGGAGGCCCTTCGGGTGCCTGCCTTCCTGCCTCACTCCTGGATACGGAGGTCGACTTTGACTCCCTTGATCAGGCAGGAGCCATGATGGGTTCGGGGGGCCTGGTGGTGATGAATGATTCCACCTGCATCGTGGACACGGCTCGATTCTTTACAGAGTTTTCAGTCGACGAATCCTGCGGGAAATGTGTCCCCTGCCGGATAGGAATGAAGGCCATGCTCAATATCCTGAACCGAATCACTAAAGGCGAAGGAAGGATCGAAGATATCGGACTTCTCGAAGAACTCGGAGAGCATATTAAGAACACCTCTCATTGCGGTCTTGGTAAAACGGCACCGAATCCCGTACTGTCGACCATCCGTTATTTTCGGGAGGAGTACGAGGCCCATATCCGGGATAAGAGGTGCCCGGCTCTGTTCTGTGTCGATCTGATCCGGTTTCATGTGATCGAAGAGAAATGCAAGCAGTGCGGCCTCTGTAAGAAGGCCTGTCCGGTCGAGGCGATCACCTGGGAGAAGAAGACATCTGCGTTCA
>Ga0209610_1001087_pt1 | contig 14194 bp, 17 predicted proteins | sample LakKivw275mmetaG_FD_184137 | JGI IMG/M metagenome (GOLD analysis project Ga0209610, IMG submission 184137) | Anoxic lake water microbial communities from Lake Kivu, Rwanda to study Microbial Dark Matter (Phase II) - Lake Kivu water 275m metaG... | ecosystem: Environmental > Aquatic > Freshwater...
TGCCCAAGCATTTGTCAGATCTTCTGCCCGCAATGTTGGGTAGCAGCGCAACAAATCCGCTTCGCCAGTCCCCAGATGTCTCGCCTGCACCAATACCCATACTGGTATCCGCGTGCGGACGATGCAGGGCTCTCCACCGCAAACACCGGGGACACTCTCGATCCCAGGAAAGGCTTCGCCTAAGTCACGCACCACCCACTGGAGTACCTGGGCTTTTTCCGCTTGCGTCATCTTGGCCAACAACGCTTCGGCTTCTTGAAGTACATTCATCTTCACCCTCACCCCCAGCTTTCCAGAACGCAAGGCTTATGACTTCAGCTAGGCGCGATTTCATAAGCCCAGTGTGTGCCGTAAAGCTATATCAACGTTGATAGGCTGGCTTTGGCAGCGTCGTAGTCGTCATAGATATTCATCTCAGGACTTTCCCAGTCTTCAACAAAGGTTGCCAGGCGTGCGCGCAAATCTGCTGCTTGCGCTTCGTCAATGCCACGGGCCCGCAAGTCTATGTAGCCAGGCTCAAGAAATGTCACTACGACGGGTGTTTCTGCGCGCACATTGATGGGTATTTCTGCCAGTTCAATTTTGCCATCTCGATATATACCGCGAATAGCTGTGAGCATAATCGTTACTCCTCACCACGTCTTCCAATTGCATTCGCTTTCATAGTGCAAGGGCTCTTTGCCGCGTCCCCACAACACCATTTGCTTGGCAAATCTGCGTCGCGCTTTCGACAGTTGCCGTTTCCAATAGCGACCAACGTGTGGATTAGGCCAATGACATTGCCAACGCGGTAATTTGTCTTTCTCTCGTCCACCCATTTTTCTTGTTTTTGGCATGAGGGATATGACCCGTGCTCTTGCAGTGTAGCGGCCAAGCCCCACCAGGCCTCGGTTGAGGACTTCGACTGAGAGTTCAGCAGCAAGTCGCGCTGCTCAGCCAAAGCCCTTGGCTGAACGACTGAAAGGGCAAAGTGCCCTGAAAGGCACTTGGTTTTAAGGCGCTTTCAGTGTCCTTTACCCTTTCAGTTTAGCCCCAGGCAACCAGCCAATGGTTCGGCGACACTCAAGGGGGAGACCGTTTTGAGGAGACAGCGAGTAGGAGGGAGCTAGAGCATTAGGCCTCAGCCTCGACCTTAGCCTTGGCCTTGCCCTTTTCCTCCTCCAGCTTGGCCACCAGTTCCTCTTTTTTCTTGGCCGCGGCCTCCTTGCCTTCGGCGATGGCCTCCTCGATTCGCCCTTTCCTCTCCTCCAGGACAACCTGGCCCTTCTCCTGAAGTTCTTCGGCTCTCTTCCTGGCCTCCAATGCCAGTTCCTCGGCCCGGCCTCTGAGCTCGATGCCCTTCTCACTGAGTCGCGCCCGAGTCTCTTCGCCGGGTTCAGGGGCCATGAGCAGGCCTGCCGCGAACCCCACCAACCCGCCGACGATGAACCCAGCTACAAACCAGGCACTCCCATTGTCGTTAGCCATAGTCAATACCTCCCATTCTCAAAGAGTTTTGCGCGTTCTAGTCACTGCGCCTACTTCGCCATTTGGTCAACGTCTGCACCGCTCTCTTCACTCCAGTTGCATAACTGACCACCTTGATGATCGGTGAGACCACGGTGTCGCTCACAAAAGTGGTTGTTCCTCGCACAGTGTTGACTGTCTCACTCACGTTTTTGACCGTCTCGTTTGTGGTATCGAGGATCGGCGTGATCTTTCTCTCCAGGGTCTGGATCAACCACCACAACATGCCGATGACCACCCCCAGAAGCAACAGCACCACGATGGACTCAAGAGCGAGGACAATGATGGAGATGTCTCGAATGATGGCAGTCGGCCCTGGCGAGATAAAGAGAAAGTAACACATTACAACTAGCAACACTATTACGACCACCAGGATACCGATAAGAGCTATCTGGAAGTTCTTCCTCTCGGACTCGTTCACGTTGCTCTCTCCTTAGCGCTGGATATGTAACATTATATCACACGCCCATCAGATAGTCAAAACGCGATCACGGCTTCAACCACTTAGCCAGGAACAAAAGCACCAGAGCCCCGATGGTTCCTTCCAAGACATGGATTGCGCCGATCATCAAGATGTCCAGATTCAGGAGGTCTCCTGCCAGCTCGCCTATCCCAAATCCCAGCCAGCAGGCAACCAGATAGAGCAGCAGGTCCTTGGTGCTCCCTTTCTGCCACAGGTTGAAAAAGGCAGCGTAGGCACTAGCGATGATTAGCGATAAGACCAGAGGAGGAGAGAGAAGCACTTGCATTTTAACTGATTATTCCCCCACCGAGTACAACCTCACCTTGATAGAAGACGACGCCCTGCCCCGGTGTGATGTCCCGCTGCGGCTGGGCGAATGTCACTTGAGCCCGGCCATCTTCGAGCGGGATGAGAAGGGCTTCGGACTCGACGGCCTGGTAGCGGATCTTAGCTGTGATCTCCAGAGGCCCCTGCGGAATTTGTCCAGAGATGTAACTGACCCCTGTGGCCACGAGCTCCCGTCGCCCTAACTCCGCCTTGGTGCCCACCACCAGCACGTTGCGAGACACATCTATTTGCATGACGTAAAGGGCCTCTGGAGCGGCGATACCCAGACCCTCTCGCTGGCCGATGGTGTAGAAAGGCAGACCCTTGTGCTGGCCAATGGTACGCCCCGCCGTATCCAAGATGGGACCAGGCCGAATGGTTTCCTGCGCATGAATCTGCAAAAAGCGACGATAATCGTTATCCACGAGAAAGCAGAGGTCCTGGCTTTCAGCCCTCTCAGCTACGGGCAGACCTCGCTGACGAGCCATAGCCCGCACCTGCTCTTTGGTGTAATCGCCCAAAGGCAAGAGGAGATGCCGGAGCTCCCTCTGCCCCAGCATATAGAGCACGTAGGACTGATCCTTCTCCTCGTCGAGGCCCTTGAGAAGCTGATAACGATCATCCACCTGCCGTACTCTGGCATAGTGACCCGTGGCTAGGTATTGAGCATCCATGGTCAGGGCCCGACAGAGCAGAAGGCCGAACTTGATGTGACGATTGCAAGCCAGGCAGGGGTTGGGCGTGCGCCCGTGAGCGTATTCTGCGATGAAGAGGTCAACGACTTCCTTCTTGAATTCTCGCTCATAGTTAATCAGGTAAAAAGGGATGTCCAAGGTGTAGCAGACGCGGCGAGCGTCTTCTATGGCTTCGATGGAGCAACAGCGGTTAGTTGAGCCGCCCTGGCCCTCCTCGGCCCACAGGCGCATCATCATCCCGATAACGTCGTAGCCTTGCTCCACCAGAAGAGCCGCCGTGGTGGAGCTATCCACTCCGCCGCTCATGGCTACTACGACCCGCTTGCCCTCCCCTGGATGCATCATCAACTATCCTCAAACCCCTAGTGAGCGCGATGGTCTTCAATAGCCACACCAAAAGCTCCCCGTTGAGGCTTGCTCGAGCCAGCGGGGAGATACCCACAAGGTAAGAAACAATGTGCCAAGTCTGATGACTACCTCTCTTGGATTTTCTCTTGGGCTCAAATCCATCACGTGCCAGGGCAGCAATTACTTGGTCGCTCGAAAACAGCTTCCGACGACTCACGCATAAGCTCCCTGAAGAGATTGAACATAAGGACGGACGCAGCTACCTATTGGGAACTTTGCACGCTTGACCTCGAGTGTGGCGGGTTTGTAGGAGTATATTTGGATTTCTTTGTCTCTTAATACCTCACGAGCCGTTCCTAAGTCCTCCAAGGTGTTTAAGTAGACCTCGACAGCGTCAGCCAAGTTCTCATAGGCCTCTTTCTCATCGTCTCCGAAGCTAGCCACGCCCAGTTCAAGGCACTTTGAAACATAGAACTGACTCTCCTGCTCGATCAGGAAAGTCAAAACGATATATTTGACCTCCCCTCTCTCCATTGGAAACTCCTTCTATTTCCGCTCGACCCGCCGATTGATGTGTTGGTGGGGAAGGAGAGATTTGAACTCTCATGGGCCAAGCCCACGTGATCCTAAGTCACGCTCGTCTGCCATTTCCGACACTTCCCCGTGGCTTTTTATTATAATGTCAATAGAGCAATTTTGCAAGTCACAGAGTAGGGCTATTCAGCTCTCGAGCCCATATAGCCACCGATACCGTACTAGTTGATTCCAATCAGGTCCTCCTCTGAATCCATCTCCATCATCTCGCCCGTTACGGTGAAGACCACCCGCTCGCAAATGTTGGTCACCCGGTCGGCAGCGCGCTCCAGGTTGTGGGCCACCCACAACAGATAGTTGGCCTGATCTATGTGACGGGGATCGGCCATGATGAAGGTCATCAGCTCCCGGTAGACCTGATTGTAGAGGGCATCCACCTCCTCGTCTTCGGCAGGGATGGCCCGAGCCAGGTCTACATCTCCTCGGACAAAGGCATCCAGCGCTCGATGAAGCATGGACCGCGCTTTCTCCGCCATGCGGGGGATATCAATGAGAGGCTTCACCAGAGGGGCTTCGCCGATCATCAGGTTGATACGGGCAATCCCCTTGGCATAGTCCCCGATGCGCTCCAACTCGGTGGAGAGCTCCAGGACGGCGGCCAGAGTACGCACGTCGCGGGCCATGGGCTGTTGGGTGGCGATGAGGATCAAAGCATCGGTCTCAATAGCGAAGCGCTTCTCGTTGATGGTGCGATCCTGAGCGATCAGACGCCGGGAGCCTTCAAAATCTCGTCGTTTAAGTACCTCAACCGACTCTGTGAGAGCGTTCTCCACCATGCTTCCCAGGGCCAGGATCTCGTCCTGCAGCCGCTGCAGTTCCCGATCAAAGGTTTCTCGTGGTCTTGTCATCGAATCCTACCTCCATTCGTCGCCCAGAAAGTGATTGACCAGTCCCTCAGCCATCTGGCTACGGGCCGAGTTGCCGGTACATAAGAATAACACCCGTCGCTTCATTTGTCAACTCCTTACGTTTCACGTTTGATGTTTGACGCTTCACGCATCATCCAAACCTGCCCGTAATGTAGTCTTCTGTCAGCTTTTCCCTCGGATTGGTGAAAATCTGCTTGGTCGGCCCGTACTCTACCAAATAGCCAGCCCGATCCTCCTCCATGTTGAAGAACGCCGTGTAGTCCGATACCCGCGCCGCCTGCTGCATGTTGTGGGTGACGATGACGATGGTGTAGTTCTCCTTCAGCGTTCGGATCAACTCCTCAATGCGCAACGTGGCAATGGGGTCCAGGGCTGAAGCCGGTTCGTCCATCAGGATCACTTCTGGCTCCACGGCCAGGGCTCGGGCGATGCAGAGTCGCTGCTGCTGCCCACCCGACAGGGCCAACCCCGACTTGCCCAGATCGTCCTTGACCTCGTCCCACAGGACGGCATCGCGCAGACTGCGTTCCACGATCTCGGCTAACTTCACCCGGTCTCGCAGCCCGTGGACACGGGGGCCATAGGCCACGTTGTCGAAAATCGTCTTGGGAAAGGGATTGGGCCTCTGAAACACCATCCCCACCCGCTTGCGGAGTTCCACCGCATCTATCTCATAAAGATCCTGGCCGTCCATGAAGATCCCTCCCTTGGCGTGCGAGGTGGGAATCAGATCGTTCATGCGGTTAAAGGCCCGGATAAAGGTGCTTTTGCCGCACCCGGAAGGCCCGATGATGGCGGTGATTTGATGAATGGGGATGTCTATGGTGATATTGCGCAAGGCCTGAAAATCTCCATAGAACACGCTGAAATCCTGCACTCTCAGTTTAGTTTTTTGAGCTTCCATTTGTCTATTTACTCCCCATCATTCTCGCTGCGAAGCGACGCGACGTGTAGTTGATGACCAGGTTGAGGACGATGATAATAGCGATTAAGATAGCGGCGGTGGCCATCGCCTTGTCAAAAGCGGTGGTTTCCCCGGCCAGCATGTAGACGTGCAGGGCCATGGACCGACCCGCTGAGCGAAGGCCAGTGGGCAGACGATAGCTGCCGCCTAGTGTGACCCAGAAGATGGCTGTCTCAGCGATGACACGGCCAACGCTGAGAACGACACCGGTGATGATGCCCGGCAGGGCGGCGGGCAGGACCACGTTCACCGTCGTCTGCCACTTGGTCGCGCCCAGCGCCAGGCTGCCCTCTCGATAGGAGCGGGGCACGGCCAGCAGTGCCTCCTCGGAAGTGCGAATGATGACCGGCAAGATGAGACAGGCTCCGCTCAGCCCCGCCGACAGCAGCGAGAATCCGAAACCCAAAGCCACCACAAAGAGGGCGAAGCCAAACAGGCCGAAGATGATGGACGGAACACCAGCCAGGATCTCGATCCCGGTACGGGCCACCGCAATGAGACAAGACACCCAACGATTCTCGCGTTCTACCTCGCCTGCGTACTCTACCAGATAAATCGCGGCGCCCACCCCGAACGGTGTGGCGATAGCGATGGTCAGCACCACCAGATAGAGGGTGGTGACAATGGTGGTAGACATCCCTCCTTCGCCGGTAACGCCACCCATTGGCCGCGTGGTCAGAAACTCCAGGTTGATCTCCTGCACCCCTTGCACCATCACGTAGCCGATGATCCATATCAGAGCAGCGACGGCCAAGAACGCAGCCAGCCAGACGAACGCGAAGGCTACGTTTTGAGTCAATTTGCGACGGGCCAGGTTACCTGAAGTCTGTCGTGCCGTCCTACGCCCCCCCTCTTTCCCCCCCAACTTTGGGGGGGAAAGAGGGGGGGCAGAAACACGCGAAGATAGCTCTGTACTCACGACGGTAACCTCTCTCTCATCAGGTATCGGGCCAGGCTATTGACCAAGAGAATCATCAGAAAGAGCAACACGCCGGTGAAAAACAGGGCGCCGCGATGAACGCCAGCAGCGTAGTTGATCTCTACAGCGATATTCCCCGTCAGGGTGCGAGCCGTGCTGAGGAACAGGGTCAGGGGATTGCCGTTCAGGGGTTTAGGGATAGCAATCGAGTTGCCAATGACCATGATCACGGCCATCGTTTCACCCAAAGCCCGCCCGATGCCCAGGATGACAGCGGCGACGAGGCCGGAACGGGCGGCGGGCAGCAAAACGCGAAGGATCGTTTGCCAGTGGGTAGCACCCAATGCCAGCGAGCCCTCTTTGTAGTGCTTGGGCACAGCGCGAAGGGCATCCTCAGCGATATTGGTGACCGTCGGGATGAGCATCACCGCCAGAACGATGGAAGCGTTGAGTAGTCCAAAGCCGGTGTTGTACGGCACCTGGATCTTTCGGATCAGAGGTGCCAGGACGACCATGCCGAAAAGGCCGTACACTACGGAAGGGATGCCGGCCAGAAGCTCTACCGCCGGCCGCACAATTTCTCGCACGCTAGGCGGAGCCACCTCAGCCAGCAGGATGGCCGTCCCGATGGACAGCGGCACGCCCAGCACAACCGCGCCAAAGGTGGCGAGAATCGAGCCGATGATCATGGGGATCAGGCCGAATTGCGCCTCCTCCGTGCCGATGATCGAACCGGGCCGCCAGACAGTTCCCAACAGCATCGTTTTCAAGCCGATCTTCTCGATAGCCTCCCGGGATCCTAGCACGGTGAACACGATAATGAGGAAGACGATGAAGATGGCGCTGAGAGCGGTAGCCAGCAGAACGTAGCGCACTCCGCGATCCATGAACGCTCGTTGGCTAGGGCTTTCGTAGAAATCTGTGCCGAGTCTCATTAAGCTGTAAATTATCGCCACTGGAACAAAGCCGGTCGCTACGAGCCTGAGCAGCGCCTTGAAGGTGATGCTCAAGATCGTGCCCACAGGTACCACCTGCTCCCCGCCAAAGATCTCCGCCGCTGCGTCGAATACGACGGTCAAGCCGTAGTACAGTCCGACAGCAACCAGCAGCAGGGTGACAGCCGTCCGCGCCCAGTTCTGCAATCTCCATAGGCCCTGGGCGAGCACAATGCCCAGGGCAGCCGTTATGACGGTCGCCAAGAGGGTCTGCAGGCTGCTCGACGCTCTTCCCTCAGGGTACAAGCTGAGCATGATGCCCCCAGCGATGACCACAACAGTGCCAGCTCCCAGAAGAACAGCAATAACCGTCACGTAAAAAGGACGGTGACGGCCTGCCGCAGTCAATTGAAATGCAGCTTCTTCACGGTTTGCACTCATAGTAAAAACCCAGTGGGGAGTCCCGATCTTGACCGGGGGTACGAGAACACCCCGAACAAGTTCGGAACTCCAATTCTATAACACCATCTCAGCCTACTTCACGGTGATATACTTTTCGGCCACAATGGCCTGCCCGGCATCACTCAAGATGTAGTCCAGGAAGGCCTGGGCCAAGTCGTTGGGCGCACCGTTGGTCAGCATGTTCAGCGGGCGGAAGATAGGGTAGCTGCCATTCTTCACGTTGGCCACATTGGGCTCGACACCATCAATGGGCACCGGCCGGGTGGTGTCGTCCAGAAAGCCAAAGGACAGGTAGGCAATGGAGTTGGGGGTGGTGGAGACCGTGGTCCGCACCTGACCATTGGACTGCTGCAGCAGCGCCTTCTCGGAGATCACCTTCTTCTGGGTCTCACCGGCCGCGTCCTTGTACTGCATCACCAACTCCTCGAAGGCAGCCCGCGTGCCAGAGCCTTCCTCACGAGATACCACCGTGATAGGAGCATTGGGGCCACCTACCTGGGAGAAGTTGGTGATGTCGCCAGCGAAGATGTCCCGCACCTGCTCCACGCTCAGCGTGGCCAACTGGGTGTCGGGATGGGTGACGATAGCGATGCCGTCGTAGGCGATGGTGAACACCTGCAAGTTGGGGAACTTCTCGAACTCGGAGCTCTTGATTTCGCGGGACGCATTGCCGATGTCTACCGTGCCCTCACCGGCCGAGGTCACGCCCACACTGGAGCCACCACCCTGGATCTCGATGACCACATCCGGGTTGAGCTTCATGAACGCCTCAGCCAGTTCCTCTGCCAACGGCTGCACCGTCGTCGAGCCAGCCAACTGGAGACGGCCAGAAAGCCCGGTGGCGACCTTGGTGGGTGTTGGTTCCAGCGCTGCCTTCGTTGCCGTCGGCGCGACCTTGGTTGGCTCCTGCGTGGGTGTTGGCGCAGGAGCTGACTGACAGCCCACGGCTGTCGCCAACAGCGACAGGACCAACAGCCCTGTCAGGACTAGAAAAGATCTGTTCTTTCTAAACATTGTTCTTCTTTCCTCCTCAATTCTTAGGTTAGGGGATCAGGGAATCAGGGAGCCTGATTGCCTGATACCTGATTCCCTGATTCACTAGATAGATTGTATCACACTTGGGTTAAGGGAGCTTTAGGGGAAGTTTAATGGAGAGTTAGAGGTTTGTTAAGAGGATGTTAACGTGGGGAGGGCTACATAGAAGGTCGAGCCTTTGCCCTCGACGCTTTCGGCCCAGATACGCCCACCGTGGGCCTGGACGATGTGTTTGGCAATGGCCAGACCCAGGCCGGTTCCTCCGCCAGAGCGAGCGCGGTCGGCCTTGTAGAAGCGCTCAAAGATGCGGGGCAGGTCGTCGGCAGGGATGCCCACGCCGGTATCGCGCACAGAGAGAATCATTTCCTCGCCGACAGGTTGTGCTGAAAGAGTCACCTGCCCTCCCGATGGCGTGAACTTGATGGCGTTGTGCACCAGGTTGGTGATCACCTGCTGTGCCCGTTCCGCGTCGGCCAGAACTGTGGGCAGATTGGGTGACAGGTCAATGGTGATGCTCAGGCCAGCCCGTTCGGCCTGGGGGCGCAGCCGCTCCACGGGCGGGAACACCACATCAGCCACCGAAGTAGGGATCAGGCGCATGGGTGCCTGGCCTGACTCGATTCGTGAGAGTTCCAACAGCTCCTGCACCATCTGCGTCAGAGCCTCCACCTCGGTCTCGATACTGTCCAAGAAATGTCGAGCAGCCGGGGGGTCGTCCAACGCCCCGTCGCGCAAGGTGTCCACCAACGCCTGAAGCGAGGCCAGGGGGGTGCGCAACTCGTGGGAGATGTTGCTGATGAAGTCCCGCCGCACCGTCTCCAGCCGCCGGATGCGGGTCAGGTCCTGCAGGATCACCAGAGAGGCCTGGGGGCCAGCGTCTCGCAGTGGCGTGGCGATGGCCTGCAGGAACGGCCCCAGGCGGCCTACCTCCACCGACGCGAACTGCTCCTCGCTCTGCTCGCAGCATTGCTGCCACAAGCCAATCAGCCGATGGTCGCGCGCTACCTGGGCGAAGGGGCGGCCCAGGGCTGTCTCTTCCTCAGCGCCGAGGACCCGGGCTGCGGCGGGATTGATGAGGCGGACACACCCTTCGCCGTCGGTGATGACTACGCCGTCAGCCATGTTGTCCAACACGGCGGTCAGCCGACTCCGTTCCTCGACCAGCGCAGTGATCATCCCTTGAAGACGCTCAGCCATCTGATTGAAGGCCTGGGTGAGCACGCCCACCTCGCCGTGGGGGATAGGCAAGAGGCGGGCGTTCAGATCACCTCTGGTCATGCGTTGGACAACCTCGGTCAACCGTCGCACTGGCCGGGCGATGCGCTCGGCGATGAACAGAGCCAGCAGGCCAGCCAGCAGGGCTGTGAAGAGAGAGACGACCACGATAGTGCGCCGGAGACGGGCCACGCTACTCTCAATCTGGGTCAAAGGCAGGGAAATGCGGGCGACTCCAAGAACCTGGCCGCCGCCAGTCTTCACCGGAACGGCGGCATACATCATGTCGTAGCCCACCGTTTCGCTGTGCCGGATGCTGATCCCGAAACCATCAGCCAGAGCCTGCTGCACTTCCGGTCGGCCCAGGTGGTTTTCCATCGCTGCCGGGTCCTCGTGGGAATCACCTAACACCATGCCGTCGGCACGGATGACGGTCACTCGGGCTTCCAGTAGCTCTCCCCATCGCTTGGCCAGGGGATCAATGGTTTCGACCGTGCCCCCCTCAGCCAGCAGGGGTTGGATGGCATCTCCCACCAGCCGGGCCTCGGCCGTCAACTGAGTGCGCAGGTCGGCCAGGTGGGCCTGCCGCACGAAGTCGGAGAAGTAGAGGGTTAGTGCTGCTGTGGCCAGCAGGATGAGGATCACATAGGGGATAGCGATGCGCCAGCGAATGGTGTGAAACATGGGTCACCCCTCGAAACGGTAGCCGACGCCGCGCACGGTGACGATGCGGGTCGGATGGGCGGGGTCGGGCTCGATCTTCTCCCGCAGCCAGCGAACGTGGACGTCCACGGTGCGGCTGCCGCCGACGAAGTCCCAGCCCCACACCCGTTCCAGGATCAGATCGCGGGAAAGAACGATGTTTTGGTTACGAGCCAGGAAGACCAGCAACTCGTACTCCTGGGGTTTCAGGTAGAGGGGCTTTCCCTCGCGCAACACCTCGCGCCGGACCAGGTCTATGGTCAGGTCACCGAAAGTCAACTTCTCCGCTGGGGGTGTCTCAACCTCTGCTGCTTCCTCTCGGTCAAGATGCACCCGACGCAGCAACGCCTTGACCCGCGCCAGGAGTTCGCGCATGCTGAAGGGCTTGGTCAGGTAGTCGTCGGCGCCCATCTCCAGCCCCACCACCTTATCCACCTCATCCACCCGGGCGGTGAGTATCAGGATGGGCACGTTCATCTCACGGCGCAGGATGCGGCACACCTCGAAGCCGTCCAGCTTGGGAAGCATAATATCCAGCACGATCAGGTCCGGGTGCTCTCGCCGTGCCACCTCCAGGGCAGCCAAGCCGTCGGCTGCCGTGCAGACGTCGTAACTCTGGCGAGTCAGGTTATATTCAAGGGTTTCCACCAAGGTGAGTTCATCCTCTATGACGAGCACCTTTTCGCCCACGATTCCCCCTTTTTCACGACCAACAGAAGGTTGTCGTCCCTTTCTCACCTCCGACCGAATTCGCGCGCCAGTTGCTCGGCACTCAAATGAATCATCGTCGGGCGGCCGTGGGGACAGGTGCGCGGCATGGCCGTCTGCTCCAATTGGCGGACCAGGTCCCGCATCTCTTCGCTGGAGAGAGTTTGCCCGGCCCGAACAGCGCTGTGACAGATCAAACTGATCAGCGCTTGCTCCTCCCTCGCTTCTACTGTTCCCCCCTCGATCAACCCATCAACGATCTCGACGATGGCCTGAGCGATGTCTCCCTTCGCCAACATGACCGGCACAGCTCGCACCAGAACTGTCTCTCCACCAAAAGGCTCGATGTCGAAACCCAGTTGGTTCAACAACTTCAGGCTTTCCTCGCCAGCCACGCTGGGCAATTCAATGGTCAACGGTTCCAGCAGCGCTTGTGAGGTGACGGCCCTCTTAGCCCGCTCGGCCACGAGCCGCTCGTAGAGCACCCGTTCGTGGGCAGCATGCTGGTCAATGAGATACAACCCCTCAGGCCCCTCAGCGATGATGTACGTCTGAGCCACTTGTCCCAGTACCCGCAAGGGCGGCAGTTTGGCGGGCTCAGGGAACTCGAAAGCCGACGGCGCTTCGATTCCAGCCGTTCGTTGCGCCTCCAATGCCAACTGTGTCTGGGTACCCACCTCGACCAGCTTGCGACGCCTCTCTATTTCCGTCGCAGACCACTGCAAAGGCCGGCCCATCATCCCAGGGACGGGCGCCTGATCAACCAGGGTACGGCGCACTGCCTTCTGGACAGTGGCGAAGACGGCGTTGCTGTCCAGGAATCTGATCTCGCTCTTGGTAGGGTGGACGTTGATGTCAACCTGGGAGGGGTCCAAATCCAGGCGAAGAACGACGATGGGGTAACGGCCTGTAGGCAGCAGGGTATGGTAGGCTTCGCTCACGGCGTAGCTGAGCATGCGATCCTGCACCCAGCGGCCGTTGACGAAGAAGGTCAGATAATCGCGATTGGCTCGATGCAAGGAGGGAGGGCTGATGTAGCCGTAGGTGTCTACCAGTTCCAGGTTCGATGTTCCGGGTTTCAGGTCGTCTGTCTCAGAACTCCGGACTTCGAGCATTTGCTGCGCTACTTCCAGCCCATAAACCTTGATGAGCACATCGTACAGCTCACCAGTGCCCAGGGACTGAAAGGTCAGCCGTCCGTCGTTCAAGAGACTGAAGCGCAGGTGAGGGTAGGCCATGCCGTAGCAATAGACCAGGCCATCAATGTGCTTTCGCTCGGTGGCTTCAGTGCGCAGGAATTTCAGACGGGCGGGGACGTTGTAAAAGAGGTTCTCCACCGTGACTACCGTGCCCTGAGGGCAGCCCTTCTTTTGGCGCTGAGCGACCTTGCCTCCCTCCAGGCGCAACAGGGTACCGACATCCTCCTCGGCCGTCCTGGTCGCTATGGTCAACTGGCTCACGGCAGCGATGCTGGCCAAAGCCTCGCCCCGAAAGCCCAAGGTCCTGATGGAGGCGAGATCGTCCACACTGGCGATTTTGCTGGTGGAGTGGCGGGCGAAGGCCAGTTCGACCTCATCGGCGGGGATTCCTATTCCGTCGTCAATCACCCGCATCAGGCGGCGTCCCCCCTGGCGCACCTCGACCTTGATCTCCCCGGCCCTCGCGTCTATGGAGTTCTCGACCAGCTCTTTGACCACGGAGGCCGGTCGCTCCACCACCTCGCCAGCGGCAATCTTGGATGCGACTTCCTCCGATAACACCCTGATGGGCATCACAACTCCCCAAAGCCAAGCTGTAGCGTGCCCAGGTTGATAACCGCGCCGGTATGCAAGAGGAAATCCAGCCCTAGAACGCCATTGATGTCAAAAGCCTCATCTATTCCACCTACCTCGATCTCAAATTGCTCAACGGCTCGTGGCCCGACCTGTAAACGATCCACGCAGCGGGAAAAGACAACCTCCATCCCTCCAACGCCACGGACAACATGCAAAACGTCGTGGCGTTCCGGAACAATCCCAATCTGGGCAACGACGTCGGTGGAAAGCATAGTAGTAGCCGATCCAGTATCAACCACCATATCCGGCACTTCGACTTCTTGACCCTGGTACGCCACCGTTACGGAGACCACGATCAGGTCATCACGCAGGGCTAGCCGCATAGTTCCTCCGCAGTCCCAACCAGTATCTTTCTCGAATGTCCAACTCCTCGCGAGCTGTATGCACAAAGTAGAACTCGCGCTGGGGATGCTGTCGGTGTAACTCGCGGTACCGCTGGAATGCCTCGGCCCCATCCGGACAGATTTCGACCACGGTTATCTGGTCCAGCTTCCGGCGATCACCCTCGGTGTGAGCCTCCAGCGCGTCTATGATAAGCCACTGATTAGGATATTGTTTGCGAACCTCTGCCCAACGCATAGCAATCTCCTCCTTTCATGCCCCTCACTGTCTAGCAA
>Ga0209610_1001092_pt1 | contig 14165 bp, 11 predicted proteins | sample LakKivw275mmetaG_FD_184137 | JGI IMG/M metagenome (GOLD analysis project Ga0209610, IMG submission 184137) | Anoxic lake water microbial communities from Lake Kivu, Rwanda to study Microbial Dark Matter (Phase II) - Lake Kivu water 275m metaG... | ecosystem: Environmental > Aquatic > Freshwater...
TGATGTTGTGATTTCAGACATCAATTTACCGGGAATGAATGGTCTGGGTTTGTTATCTAGGATCAGTGTGATAGACAATAAGGTTCCTGTGATCTTAATAACTGGATTTGCTGACGTTGGAACTTTGCAGTCTGCTATTAAACTGGGTGTTTATGATTTCCTTAGAAAACCCTTCAGTATCAGCGAACTACAGATCTCTGTCAGACAAGCGGTCCAGAAACACCAATTGCTGATTCAGAACGAACTCTATACCAAGAATCTGGAAAAGCTGGTTGAAGCAAAAGCCAAAGAACTGGTAGATGCAAACAACCAGTTAGAAATGAATTTCATCCGCACTGTTCTGGCCATGATCAATGCGCTGGAAGCCTGTGACATCTATACGCGCGGACATTCAGAGAGAGTGACGAACATCAGCCTAATCATAGCTCAAACGATGAATCTAACAGAAGCAGAGATAAAATTACTGAGAACCGGTGCCATCTTTCATGACATTGGTAAAATTGGAATTTACCCCACTTTGCTACATAAACCAGCTACATTGACTGTGGAAGAACTCAATCTTATCAGACAGCATCCTCTGATAGGAGAAAAGATCATTCGCCCGATTGCCATGGACAGAGAGATTATCAATATCGTATCACAGCATCATGAAAGGTTTGATGGCGCCGGTTATCCACTGGGTTTGAAAAAGCATGATATCTCCTTGCTGGCAAGAATTGTTTCCATAGCTGATTCCTATGATGCTATGACAAGTTCACGCAGTTATAGAGATATCTTTTCACATCAGCAGGCATCAGAAGAGATTGAAAGATGCTCTGGAACCCAATTTGACCCTATGTGCGTGGAGTACTTCCTGAAGGCAGCCGGCACTCAGGACTTCAAATCAATTAATACACCACCTTTGGATGCTTTTTTACTGCTAAGCTGACAGGATATATACTTGACTTCAATATCAATCATTGTCGCAATAGACAGGAATAGACTGATTGGAACTGAAAATCACCTGCCCTGGAATATTAAAGAGGATCTCCAGTACTTTAGAGATACCACTTTGGGGCATCCTGTGGTCATGGGCAAAAAAACCTGGTTGTCACTTGGTAAGACCCTGGAAGGCAGAGTTAATATTATCCTGACGCACGACAAGTCTTTTGAAATACCGGGATGCCTCATAGTGAATTCAATTGATCAAATACTTTCTAATTTTTCTGAACAGGAAGTCTTTGTTATTGGCGGGGCTGAGACTTTCAGACAATTCCTGCCTCTGGCAAATATGATCTACTTGACCAGAATAGATCATGATTTTGAAGGAGATACTTATTTTCCCGAGGTAGATTGGTCAGAATGGGAAATCGTATTTTTTGAGCAGAAATCAACAGAATCAGGTTACACCATCTCTTTTGAACACTGGAAAAGGAAAAAGACAATAATTGAATCTGATTGATCGATATCTATCTTAACTTCAAATATACTTGTGCGGCTTTAGCTATCACTTCAAGATAATCAAAAGCTCTGTTTACACTATCTGCAGTGATTAATACCCCATGCTTTTCCCAAATGACAATTTTCGTATCGGATAATGCAGTTTCAGTGATAATAGCCAATTCCTCAGAACCTGGTTCTGCATATGGCAGCAGTGTAAATCCGTTGGGTATATAAAAATGAATTTCAGGAAGAGAATTTGTTATGCTATCATTTAATTGAAGTTTGTCTGATTTATACTCTGCCAAACTGCTAATAACAATCCAATCAGTGGGATGAGCATGCAACACAACTTTGTCATTAGGTCTGAATTTTTGCAACCATTGTTGAACCGCAAGGTGAGTCATGCATTCAGAAGTGGGTTTTCTGGTGCTAGGGAAAGTAAAATAATCAGTCATAAGCTTTTGATTATCTGCTAATTTTCGTTTTGCTAAAATCACAAAATTCTCAAATCCCCGTTTCTTGAATTCTCTGTATCTTGAACCAGTAACAGAGACCAGCAACCATATGAAGTCACTTGGGTCAGGCATAGATTTATGAGGTACAGTTTCGTTTGAAGAGGTAAAACACAAGGGTAAAATTCTATTAACAACAGAATCAGATAGACGCAGTGAAACATTTCCAGCATTTGATTCAGCCCACCCTCTCTGCCAGATGAGTTCACCGATTTCCAGCAGATTCTGGAGTTCGGGACCGAAATAAGCATCCTCTGTCAGGATACTCCAAATCTTTGATTCTATATTGTTTTTAGCTATCTTATGCATTTGTTTCGTAACTTATTTAATAAGGTCGGTAGTATTATTTCTCTCCATTGGCGCGTTCTCGGCAGATTTTTTCCACCTCGCGGAAATTTACTTTACCGCTTGCCATCATCGGAATGTTGTCGATGACGTAAAATTGCTTCGGTATGGCAATAGCCGGAAGTTCCTTTTTCAATTCCTTCAATACCTTATGCATGTCAAAATTGCCATTTGCAACTGCTGCAACAACATCAGCGCCTTTTGTCACATTGGGCACATCTACCACACAGCAAATGACATCTTCAGGCAATAATCGGCTCAGGACATCTTCCACTTTAACCAGAGAGACCATCTCTCCGCCCACTTTCACGAAACGTTTGAGTCTGCCTTTATGCCAAAGGAAGCCATCTTCATCATACATACCAATGTCACCAGTGTCATACCACCCGTCGCGAATGCGGAGCAGAGTTTCTTCCAAATCATCCAGATAGCCGACCATCACATTATCGCCTTTGACCAGTACCTTGCCCTCATGCCCGACTCCGACTTCCTGTCCGGTGTCAATATCAACAATCTTAACTTTTACATTGGGTATTGGTTTCCCTATGCTGCCAAGCTTGTGATGGTCAGGAGTGTTAACCGAAATAACAGGGCTGGTTTCCGTTGCGCCATAGCCTTCATAGACTTTGATCCCGTGTTTGCTTTGAAATCCATCATAGATTTTCTTAGGGAGTTTATCAGCGCCGGCAAAAGCAAAGCGGATTGAGCTGAAGTCACCGGGTTCACTGCGTTGGAGATAGCCATAAAAGAAAGACGGAGTGCCTGCCATAATGGTAATCTTGTATTCTTTGACAAAGTTGCATATTTCTTTATAATCTAATGGATTGGGATAGGTAACGACACAGCATCCGAGTAACAGCGGCAACCAAAAATCAATGGTCAAACCGAATATATGGAAGAGCGGGAGTTCACCAAGAAATATGTCTTCAGGTGTTACATTGACAAGGTTCTTAATGTTATCTACATTGTGTCCGATGTTTCGGTGCGAAAGCTGTACCGCCTTGGGTTCCTTTTCACTGCCACTGGTGAACAGAATGACTGAAGTCTCGCTGTCGGGACCCGGGTTGGTAATACTTTTTAGGACAGAATAAGGTAATTTTGACATAGCAGCAGCTTTCAATTTGTGCCAGATCTTTACTGTCTTGAGTATATCCTCGACCATAACCATATTATCTATGGGAGATAGATTCAGCTTATCTAAAAGTTTTCTGTTGGTGATTATGGTCTTGAATCTGCATTTTTCACGTGCATAATGGCAGTTATCTATTGCTCCGGTGGCATAGTTGATCATCACTGGGATCTTGCCTGCCATTAAGGTGCCGATGATGGAAAGCATACAGCCTGCAGAGGTTGGGAGCATTATACCGAGATACTTGCTTTTGTACTTACCGAGTTTTTCTGAAAGGATCAGGGATGCTATCAGGAGTCTGTCATACTTATAATCGTTACCAGTGGCTTTGTCTATGACTGCTGTTTTATGCCTAAATTGCTTGGCTGTTTGGATAAATCTGTGATGAAGTTGTTCCATTTTTCTCTCCTTTTGGATCAGGGTTTGATCAAATGTAACCAGTCTCCGAGTAGAAACTGCAGCCTACCTATTAGTAATGAAATTCTTGCCATCACCGTATAACCAAATGATGCTCCGAAACTTATCATCAAAAACCAGATTCCGATTTTGGATGTCGCACCCAGGACACCTTCCTGTTTGCGGCTGAAATAGAAATACATGATCACAAACACCGTTCCCAAAACAATGATGAAACTGCCTATGATAGCAGTTACAGACTCCATCGCAAATGGATTTATCATCGAAGCAGTCAGTTGCGACAGCACATCTGATTTCATATATCTCAGCATGCTGATTCCGACAGAAGTGCCAACCACAACCGAGATCGGGTAGCGGCTGATCCATTCCAGTTTGGGAATAAGTCTGAGCAGCATCATTATTCCAAGGACAGCAGGTATAAGCAGGATAGCATTGCCGGAAAAATCTGACACCAGCTTACCGAACAGGTTTGGGATCAGAATATTGTAAATCGTATAGATGAACCAGTAGGCTGCCGATAACCCGACAAAGATCTGTTCAGCCAGCTTATAGAAAGGATTATCCTTATACAGAAAACTGAAAATGCTGAAAGTGAAATAAGCTCCCAGCCACAGTCCAAAAACAGTCATAAATTGTGCCATATCAGTCTCTTTCTCTAGTATCTATCGTTTTTATTATATTCATTATATCCAACTTAAATCTTCTTTTTATCCTCATTATATGTTGCATAATAGATTTCCATTAGATGCTCACATTTTTGGCTGTATCTGACGAGAATATGAGGGTTTGCATTTGGGAAGGGTAAATGGGCGAACTATGAAACAAAGAAAATATCAAACAAACGGTTGATTGTTCAATCAAATGATCTGCAGATATAATAACGGACAAGTTCATAGTTTAGGATTCCTTGCTGATTTTCCTGATTCTCTGAGCTCTAAGGTTGCCCATAATGATGAATACAATGATCAGCAGGTGAGCAATCGATTGGGCGTCCATGCCGCTTGTGGCAGTGCCCTTGACGTCTATCAGGGACTCATACTCGGCAGCGCCTTTCAGTCCGCCCAGAAGTCCTGTCAACTGGCTCTGGTCATTGATATAGGGTAGAAATCCCGGTGTTGAGATAGCAGTGCAACCTCCTGAAACCCTTACTCGATACATATCGTGAGCAGTCATTATATATCCTTTCAGACCCGGATCACCAGCGGAAAGCGAGACAACGTAACCTATCTGATTGAAGTTTCTGACAGAATCCATCATTTTTAACTGGCTGATGGGAGTGCCTTTTGAATCCGTGGGAAAAACTTCTTTGAAATTACGTCCCATGGCCTGAATAGTTACCATTCCGCCTGATTTGAACCCGAGATTTACATAATCAATGCCATAGACTTTTTCAGGATATCTTTTCAGGACATCGGCAAAGGCAAGCTCCGCCATCTGCACACCCTGGGGCCAAAGCGCCACTGCAATTACACGATGCTTCTTTTTCCAGGCGTGCTCGATCAGAGCTTTCGCCATCGGCTGCAATTCAGTAATGGTCGATGGATCATAGTCAAACGAGATCATAACAACAGAATTGGCAGGAGTTGATTCCACCATGTCATAAACCTGTTGAGCAAGGCCTGATACTTCTGAGATAAAACCGATCGGTACAAGTAAGGGAACTGCCACGCCAATCAGCAGGACAAGATAAATGTAGCGACGGTCAATTTGTTTGGGAAGCTTTTTCTGGCTCAATCTTTACCTCCCAGATAGGATCTTTCTATCCCGAGCAGGATTCTTAGACTGCTGCCAACTATGCCAAGCGCTGCACTGATCAAAATAGCTCTCTGAGCAGCATTATTGGGATAATTCATGATAAAATCAGCAATGTTCGGCAGATGCAGAAATTTCAGATGTTGAGGCAGCCATGCTGTCATCGTAGTTCCGACACTTGTCCTTCCTAACATAACTACCACTGCGGCTATCATCAACAACGTTGATTCAAAGCTTCTTACAATAAAAGCTCTGTAAGCTGCAGACGCTATGAAGAAAGCTAAAAGGGCAAACATGGTGGCTGACAGATGCTGATACACATTCACAAAGAGATATTCGAAGGGTTTTGTGCCAAGAGATGAAATGATCTTGTCACCATTTCCAAGTAGGCCTGCAGCGTCTTGAGTGCCCCAAAATATTCCGCAAAGCAGCATTATAGCGAAACTAATAAGCCCGGCCAAATAGTATTGCCAGTTTTCTGCTTTTTCTGTGACTTTGAATGTGTTAACCCTTAGCAGACTCAGTTGACCTAATAAAATGGCAAATCCGGAGATAACCAAAAACCAGTTCTCAAGACTCTCGTTGACTGAACTGAATGGCTTGTGAGGAATGAATTCCGAGCTCAGGACTATGATCCCTATTATAAAAGTGATAATGAGAGGTATGGTTCTTTTCATAATGTAACCCTAACCCATCATCAGGAAGATTTTAAACCAGTGATAGCCTGCAATTTCAAGAATTGAGCCAAAGATGATCATCAGTACAATAAAAAGTTTGCCAAAATCCTGTCCTTTCAAACTGCCAAGCTGATTTGGCTCTTTGGAAAGATAGGCGGAAGCTGCAAATAGTTCTTCACCGATTAAAGTGTAATCACAACTCACTACAAAAAAAGGCAATTGGTGCGGTTGAGCTGTTCCGGCAGTCTGCATGGCACCTGTGCCAAACCCCGTTTCTGCCAGGATCAGAGATTCAGCATAGAAAGTTCCCAGAAAGAAATTGGCGGCAGGTTGTTCCCTGATCATAATTCCGTCAATGCCTGCTACGTAACCGAATTGGTCGTCAGTCAGGTAGAAGATGTTATCTTTTTTAAATGCGTCATGCCTGCCTGCTTTGAGATATGCTTCCTTGACCACTTCACGGGCTGTGGAAAGAACCATTGATTTGCTGACCGGAACTATCAGTTCAGCATTGTAAGTGGCAGCTTTGAATGCAAGCTGACTAAGGATAGTAAGTCCTGCGATGGTCTGAATGTCGTCAAGATCACCTATTCCGGGAACAAAAAGGATGGGTTTGCCCTTTTCTGTGGCTCTGCCCACAGCTTCGTCCATGGATTCCAGACCGTTGATCTTTCTGATAAAAAGTTCCTTACCCTGCCTGGCTGCCATGATATAGTATATAACGGCAATGCTGAGCATCAGAAGCATGATCAGTAAAGGCAGTTTGCGAAAATTAAACCACTGTGCGGAGGGAGTAACCGTTGCATAAAGGATTTGTTCGACTTGCTCACCCTCTCTGGTTTCGTCAATCCTGATCATTCTATAGGAGACTGGGAGATCTGGCACAATGTTGTCGTTGTCTGTGAATTTTCCTGACAGGAGAGCTTCATTGCTAATTTCTATTTTTTGCCATAAATCAAGAGAGTCCTTTCTTTCAATGATCAAAGACCGGAAAGATGATCCTGGAGGGATTTGCAGTTGCTCATTCTGAATGACACCTTCGATGGGTTCCCAATACAGGTCAACCGCAGTTCCATTGTCAGAAGGATGATCTTTTACTACAAATTGCTGTCCGTTCTCAAAGCCAGGGTGAAGGGAGGCTAAACAAAACAAGGAAACAAAGTATAAACAGGTTACTAATGCAAGAAGCGCTTTTTTCATATGGATACCTGCAAAAAAAGCTCCCTGCCTTATGCAGACAGGGAGCAAAGGATTACTCGGTGTAAAGATTTTTGATGTCTTGAGAAAGAACCATCAACTGGTCAACCTGTTCTTTAGTGTAGGTGTCATTGACTGAAGCATCTATGACTTTCTTGATCTCCAGCAGTTTTTCATAAGTGGTCTTAAAGTAATATGAATCCTTGATGGAGGGTGTTCTAACATACTCCATGTTTTTTATCAGGTGATTCAATGTACCTTTCTGCATTAGTACGGTGGACTTTTCAGGTTGATAATTCAGGTTCACCAGCCAGGCTATTCGATTGATCCCTTCAGTCCAGCCGCCGATCTGCATCATGGTAAACTGGTCATACTGCTTGGATTGGTAAAGATTTCCTTCCACTTCAGTTTTGTAGTGCTCGAGCGCTTTTTCCAGTTCGTCCCACTGATCAGTGCTAATGAGTTCCTTGAGCTGGTCCGCCAGGCTTAAGATGCTTTCATCCAGAGCTAGGAAATTGGAGATCTTGATCATTTCTTCTGCTATGGAATTGAGTTTGGTCTTGTTATGACCACGCACACTGATGATCCCGTCAGCAGTCAGAACACCAAGAGCAAAAGCTGAGTGACCGATTTCCTGCTGTGTCATGAATATCTTTGCATCAATCGCTTGATTGAAATCACCAAGCTTCAGATAATCCAGAATCATAAACACTTTACTGAAAGGGGGTAAGGGCGCATAGACAAAGGGAGTGATCTGCTGATTATCGTCAGGCAGCTTTTTTGTGTCTTTTGATTTGCATCCGAATCCGGCCAGTAAAACGACCAACAAGCTTATGATCAGAACTTTTTTTACCATTATTCCTCCTTGGTATCTCACGTATTATTATCGTACAAAATTAATCTTACGGCAGATTATTCTCTGAACCAGAATTTTAGTTTCAGCAGAGTAATAAGATTGATCAGCAACAAGTACAGCATAATCACCAGGGCATTGAAATTCCAGGTTCTCAATCTTATCCTGCCGAATTTCTTGTAACTGGATAAAAAGATATTACGTTGTGTATTGAAATATCTCCCATCCATCAGATTAACACTCAAATTCAGATATGAATTTGAGTATTTGTTTTCAGGCCATCTTTCTGCAATTAGGGTTTTCAATCTGTAAACAACGTCAGTCTTATCCAGATATTCATTGTAACTGATTTCATTCTCTTTGAAACTGCGCTCCAGTGTCAACCTCTTTTTTTCAATCTTATTAAGCTTGCGCTGGTAAACATTGCGTTTGGCAAATGATGTGGTCAACCCTTCGAACAACCAGCGGGTCGGGATAAACTGAACAACTTCAGGGATAGGGCTTTGTTTCATAACTGTAAGACTGCGGTTCATTTTCTCGTATTCAATGATAGCACCGCCAAATATGATCTGCGGAATCAAAATCAGCGGCATGATGTTAATGATGGATTTATTATCCTTCAAAAAAGATGAGGTCATCAGCCCCAGAGAAAAACCGATCACTGCCGAAAGGAAGTAATAGACCAATGTGTTAAAGGACACACCATGCATATTAAGCATGAACGTTGTCACCAAAAAATACAGGATCACCTGAATTGCTGAAAAGATTGATAAAGTTATTATCTTTGATGATAAATAATAACTCATTTTCAGGTTCATCAGTTTTTCCCTGAGCAGCATTTTTCTTTCATCCAGAATTTCTTCGATGCTGCTGGATAACCCTAAAAATATGAAAACTATGATCGAGACAAATATATGTGTGCCCATATTAATATTGTGGTAATAAGAATATTTGTCCACCGCAGGAGCAAGTCTTAAAATAAAACCGATGACCAATGCCAGCAAAGGAGCTTCCAGAAAGGTGATGAACAGATTGGTTTTGTTACGGAATTTAATTTTGAGATTTCTGATGGTAAAATTCAGGAATTGGGTAATCAGAGACCTGTAATCAAAGTGACGTTTGAATTTTCTTTGGACCGGCTCGTTTTTCTCTTTTGACTTGACTTCGTGCTGGATAATCTCGTAGAGCTTCTTCCTACGATATTTATCACGCCAGTATTCAGGACTGAACTTGCGTTTGGCAATCACCATTTTGTTTATCTGCTCAAAGATCAGATTGCCATTTTCATCATACTCAGGGTAAGTGATCACATCATACATATAGTCAGTGGCGAGAACTTGCTTTTTTTGATAGATCTCAGCTCTGTTGACAGTGATCTGGCTGAGTTCCTCATCAAAATATGAAAAGCTGTCCTGGGGTGTGCCATAGAAAACCTGTTTCCCGCCCATATCCATCAGCAGTACCTTGTCAAATTTCCGGAAAATGCTGACTGATGGCTGATGTATTGTGATAATGACAATTTTACCCTGCTCGGTCAGATTCTTGAGGATATCCAGAACCTGTTCAGTATCGCTGAAAGACAGACCGGAAGTGGGTTCATCACAAATTATGACAGTGGGCTCAAAAAGCAGCTCGAGGGCAATATTGAGTCTTTTTCTTTCTCCTCCGCTGAGAAACTTTTTCTTGAAGTCTCCCACTACTGTATTCTTGCGATGGATGAGGTTGGTCTGATGCAGGATGTTGTTGATTTTAAGGTTCAGATTCGCAGGAGTTACCTTTGGCATTCTCAAACGACCTCTGTAAAACAGATTTTCATACACTGTCAGATAAGGATACAAAAGATCGTCCTGGGGTACATAGCCAAAGTGTTGTGTAAAGTAGGTTATGTTACTGTAAAGGTCTTTCCCGTCTATCTTGATGTCGCCGTAGGTAGGAATGATCTCTGTGCTGATGGTCTTGACAAGGGTTGATTTCCCGCATCCGCTCTGTCCCATGATCCCAATCAACTGGCCTTTCCTGACATCGAAAGAGACGCTGTCCAAAGCTATTTGACCGTCTGCAAAGTAGTGTTTGATATCAACCACAGATAGTAATTCCAGTTCAAAGGGTATTTCTATAAGATCGTAGAAGGTATTGATGCGAAAGTTCTTTTTATTGATGGTCAGAGTATCTTTATTGATGTGGATTTGTTGGACTTCTGTAATCTTTTGCTCATTAAGATAGACTTCCCAGCCACGCTTGGGAGGGTAGATAAAGAATTCGTTTTCACGCACTTCTATGTATGCCAGAGTGTGTGATGATTCGGTTCTGGAAATGTAAAAATAATCGTTCTCGAAATTGATGAACAGCTCACTCGGTACTATGTTGTCAACTCCAATCCGGGCTCGTTCTCTAATGATGTCCTGCAGTTGAAAAGCCGAATAACCTGTGATCTGCAGACTGTCATCATAACAAATGTGATACTCCCTGTTCGGCTGCATGGTCTTGCCGTTCAGATAGATAATACCGCTGTTGATATTGAAGAAGAAATGATTGTTTTTGCTTTTAACGATGAAATCATAATCAGGTTTTTTGAAGGCGATCTCATCAACGCTATCCTTGCTGTAGTACATTTTCCACAAGATATTGCGGTCAAACAGGATGTCGCCAATGTGCAGCTTCGCGTCTTTAGGCAAAAGATAAAGCCCGCCGGGATTTAGCTTAATCCCATTCAGAAGGACATTTGAATTGGCACCGACAGCTACAAATTGGTAATAATCGATCGCCAACAGGAACATTTCAAAGTATGAGACCCCCGGATTTCTAAACTGAATATCCGCATCATTGTCTCTGCCAAAGATCAGGTAATCTGAGAAGAGTGACTTGAAGACACTGACAAACGGTTGTTCATACGGGATTGATACCAGCTCTTTGGAACTGAACTCGAAATAGTTCACCAGGTTCATGAATCTGTCTGGATTAAGATTCAACCTTCTACAGATATCCAGGATACTGGTAATTTCTGAAATCTCAAAATCGTTGTCGGTATTGGCCATGATGATCAGACTGAGGACAATACGGATCTTGTCGATCTGGATAAGGTTTTTATCCAGATATTCTATAACTTCATCATAGTCATAATCTGTATCAATGATCTGCCTGACATATACTTCCCAGGAGACATCCAGATTCTTGTATAAGTCGATCAGCAAAGTATATAGAATATTGATTTCCTGTGAAGAAATATCTCCTTCCAATCTTATGATATGAACATACAATCGTGTGATCATATCTATGGTTTTCTTGCGCTTATCAAGTCCGGAACGGCTCACTATAAATGTGTCTCTTCTCATAAAATCAATCTTCCAGCTTACAATTCCAGCAGTTTGATATCTTTATCTTTCCCGCACAGATCGCATAATCTGAAATTGCAGAAACGATAATAGATGTTCATCAGTCCTTGCTGATTTATGTATTTCCTATTGATCAATTTCCATTGTCCTGCACTTACGTATCCCTGCATGAAATTGGTCACATGATTAGAACTCAGAGGTGGAAAAACCTGATACATCTGCATGATCTTTACTTGCAGTTGTTTATTATGAGTTTTCTCTGCATAAAGATGCATGATGGGTAGAAAGATATTTGCAATTATGGTCTGCAGCATTGTCTGTGCAATATCTTTTACAGCCAAGCTCTGATTTGTTTTGTCATGTAAGGCATTTCTGCTGGCTGAACAGAGTTTTCTGATATCATTGGCGTCATAATCTTCGAAAATTGGGATCAGAGTATTCAGGAAGCCTTTCTTTAAAATATTTGAAATCACCTGACCGGCCTGCAAAATCCTTTTCACGGGATGGTTTGGAGGTCTGACTCTGAACAGATTCCAATTGATAGCACCCTTATCTGTGGTAAAGGATTGTCTTTCAAATGCTGTTCTTATCTGCTGAAAATTATCTTCTGGAAGGAGTTTGGCTGCTTTCTCCATAAGGTTGGCATAATTCAGCCAGACGGCAGTCAGAGAAAGATTGTCAAGACCCCTTTGTGCCCATTCCTGCAAGGTGTTCCATTTGAAATGATGAGCCAGCGTCAGAGTGTTGAACTTGTTCTTGTCATAGCCCATCGCTTCCATGAATCCATTATAGAGCAGTTGGTCAAATCCGTCAAAGTGAAGTTCAGCATTATAACGCTGGCACTTTCGCTCAAATCTTTCCAGCCCGTGTTTGCGTAATAAAACTTCCAATTGCTCACTCGTGTTCAGCTTAAAGAAGTCACAAATGCCCACATGCCTGACCACTGTCTGATCTTGAAATTCCGAAAACAGCTTGGCAATGTCAGCATCGATCTGATCTTTCAGCTCCAGGATTTCCACTTCTTTGGCTGATTCAGTGATGGTCAGTTGCTGGCTTCCCTTATGTTCCAGAACGACATGCAGGATCATATTGTTATAAGCGGGATTTTCATAGTGCTCATGAGCTTTCCAGTCATATGTATTGAGATGGATCTCCACGTCGCCATTGATGGTGTCACCGTCGATATTCAAAACCACATTTTTGAAATCCGGGCCGTCTGCCGTGTTGTATTGGCCTTGATATATTACTTTTACCGCTTTACCGCTGACCGTCTTCAGGTCAGGTTTCAGATGTCTCTGATCCCAGATGTGATGTAAGAATTTCTCCTGTAATTCCATTCTAATAGACGTGTTGCAGCGTGTTGTATCTTTGGGTTGCAGATCTGCTTCTGTAGTATGTTTGAGGGGAGTATTTTATCGGACTTGTCAGTATTGAAACCAGTTGCATGCTTCTCTCTTTGTTCAAATTTCTGATTCCAGTACCGAAATAATAACGTGAAGCGGTGTCAATACCATATATTCCCTTGCCCCATTCAATGTAGTTCAGATACAGCTCCAGCATCCTGTCTTTGCTCATTATTATTTCCATGATGACCGTGACTTGTACCTCAAGGTATTTCCTGAAGTAATTCCTGTGAGTGGTAAGAAAGATGGTCCGGGCAGTTTGATTGCTGATTGTGCTTGCGCCCAGTCTGATTTTACCGGCCCTTTTATTCCTTTCCCAGGCATGTTTCACAGCTTTCCACTCAAACCCGTAATGTTTGTAGAAATTCGGATCTTCCAGTGTCATGACCATCCGCACAGTTCGTTTGGGGATATTCTCCAGTTTGACAAAATATCTCTTGTGCCAGTCATACTTGCGGAATATGTATCTGTGGATCATCAAGGGTGTCAGAGGCGGATTAATAAACTGATAAATGAGGCACAGAAAGGCAATGATCCCCCAAAACCATAAATGAATCCGCAAGATCAATAGCAGAAATCTTGCCAACAGTGATCTATTCCTCTTTTTATTCTTCATAAATCAATCCATTTTCATTTTCCTGATATACGTCTATCTAGTCAATCCCTTTTTTCAAAAGCTGCTTTATCAAGTTTCAAATATGATATATTTTCTATAAATTCAGTACATCGGAAACACCCAATTGTCTAACTCTTTAATTTATATCCACATACTCATCCTGCATTTGATCCACGCGGGATCCCCTCGGGGTCCACGCTGGCTGAGCCCGGGTGGAGGTCGCGTGGATGAAGTAGTCCAAATGATTTTCTGATTTATGTCCATCCTCTTTTAATAGTTGATTTCGTCCATTTCGTCCATCCGGTCCATCAGGTCCATTTCGTCTATCTCATCCATTTGGTCCATTTCTTCCATAGTTTTTACAGTGGATTGGAGAAGGATTTGAAAATAAAATATCTTTTCTGCTTGACAGAAAAGTGGTGGTATAGAATTTGACATAACCTGTTCTTGAGCTGCGCATTTTGTGTGGTTGGGGAGCGGGCTTTAGAGATCTTTGTAAGTGAATAGGAG
>Ga0209610_1001094_pt1 | contig 14162 bp, 12 predicted proteins | sample LakKivw275mmetaG_FD_184137 | JGI IMG/M metagenome (GOLD analysis project Ga0209610, IMG submission 184137) | Anoxic lake water microbial communities from Lake Kivu, Rwanda to study Microbial Dark Matter (Phase II) - Lake Kivu water 275m metaG... | ecosystem: Environmental > Aquatic > Freshwater...
ATATATGGAGAACCCCCTTTGTCCCCTGTAAGCTCCATTAACCCACTCCTTGCCTGCAGTATCGGGTCATAAGCAGCCTCATTGCTCTCAGGACCAAAACCGGTAAGCCCCACCCATATAATGTCTTCCTTGATAGACTTCACGGTTTCATAATCGATACCAAGCTTTTTGTAATTTCTTGGGAGCTGGTTTGTGGCGAATATATCAACGTTCAGTTTTATGATCAATTTTCTAAAAATTTCCTGACCCTCTGGAGTTCCAAGGTCTACTGTAATAGCCTCCTTATTACAGTTAATCGCAAGAAAATATGTATACATTCTATCTTCATTCAGCCTATTTTCCCCAACCCTCCTGTTTGGATCTCCATACACAGGATGCTCCATCCTTATAACCCTTACCCCGTCGAGTGCAAGCCTGTATGTCAAATAAGGCAAGACTGTTGCCTGCTCTAAGGAAAGAATGGTTATATTTTTGAAAATTTCATAATCTTCCATAATGTCCCCCTTGGATACTGTATACAATTTTTCGGTAAATCAACTATATTACCCAGAAAATTAATTGTCAAGATTTTTGTATGTAAATAAAATCAGTCACTTATAGTCAGCTATTAGCTTTAAGCAATCAGCGTTAAGAAGATAAAAACTAGTAGAATGAAGAATTTGAAAGGCAGGCACATGCTGAACTAAAAGAAATTGATTTCAAGACCCTTTTATTGTACATTAAAAAATAAGCACTCAGCTATCAGTAATCAGTTATCAGCCTTTTGAGGTTCTGAGTTTTAAAAGATCCCAAAGTTTTATTACTCCGAACTCTGAACCATAAACACCGAACTGAAAAGCTGATGGCTATTTTACGGAGGGGTACATGAAGAGGATTTTCAGCGGGATACAGCCCACAGGGGATATACATTTAGGTAATTATGTAGGTGCAATAAGACATTGGGTCCATTTAACAGAAGAATACGATTGTATATATTGTGTTGTTGATTATCATGCCATAACTGTGGAATATGAAATTGATAAGCTGAAGGACAGGGTTCTTGAAACGGCTTTGATACTCCTTGCGTGTGGACTGTCCCCTGAAAAATGTAAGATATTTGTCCAGTCCCATGTACCGGAACACACCGAATTGGCATGGATATTCAACTGCGTAACACCTATTGGAGAGCTTGAGAGGATGACACAGTTCAAGGAAAAGTCGAAACAACACAGGGCTAATATAAATATGGGGCTTATGGATTACCCGGTATTGCAGGCCGCAGATATACTTATATATAAGGCCGGTTTTGTGCCTGTAGGCGAAGACCAAGTACAGCATGTGGAATTATCGAGAGAGGTGGCAAGAAGGTTCAACAGTAGATTCGGCAACATCTTCCCTGAACCACAAGTTATACTCTCCCGTGCACCAAGAATCCTTGGCACAGATGGAGAGAGCAAGATGTCAAAGACCCTGAATAACTACATTGGCATACTCGAATGTCCCGATAGTCCTGGAATACTCAAGGGGAACATTATGTGGGAGAAATTAAGAACAGCCGTAACCGATGTCAATAGAGTAAGAAGGAAAGATCCGGGCAACCCCGAAGTTTGCAATATATACACCATACACAGGGCCTTTTCAGAGAATGATACGCTTCTTGAAATAGACAAAGGCTGTAGGACTGCCGCTATTGGATGTATAGATTGTAAAACCCAACTCTTTTCAAGTATATGTAAAGAATTGGTACCAATAAGAGCTAAGGCAGATGATTTAATGAAGAATAAAGATTATATTATGGATGTGCTTAATGAAGGTGCGAAATCCTGTAGACGCATTGCAAAAAAGACCCTCCACGAGGTCAGGGAAGTCCTCGGAATATTAACGTAAACCCAGCTATAAGCTTTATAAAAACGCACAACACTGGAGATGCATATATACATGAAAACACCATGGATGCAAAAAAAACAATAAGGAGGGTGTTCCAATAGTGAAAAGAACTGTATCGTTTCTTATCAGCATAACCACTACACTGCTGTGCTTCACGTTGACTACAGGGTACGGGTTTGATCCTATCGATCTTGAAAAACTGAAAACAACAAAAATATGCCCGTACTGTGACCTGACCCGTGCAGATCTGAAAGATGCAGACATATCCTATGCAAACCTGACCGGTGCGAACATGTCTGGTGCAAACCTGACTGGTGCGAACCTGATAATGGCAGTCCTTAACCGTGCAAACCTGACCGGTGCGAACCTGTCTGGTGCGAACCTGATAACAGCAATCCTGACCCGTGCAAACCTGACCGGTGCGAACCTGTCTGGTGCATTCCTGACCGCTGCAGGTCTATGGAATGCAAACCTGACTGGTGCGAACCTGACTGGTGCGAACCTGTCTGGCGCGAAACTCCAAAATTCATCCCTGGGCAGTGCAAAATTGTCCGGTGCGAACCTGTATGGTGCGAACCTGACTGGTGCAAACCTGTCTGGCGCAGATTTCTCTGGTGCCACCTGGACTGACGGGACAATAAAATGTAAAGAAGGCTCTATCGGGGAGTGCAAGAAGTAAGCAACATTATTAATACTCTTTTAATTCGTCTATCTCGTTTCTTTCGTCCCTCTGGTCTATCTGGTCACGACAAAATAGACAAGATAGACGGGATAGACTGGGTTTTACTGAAAGCTATTAGCTTAACTATAACGCTTGACTTTTCCCCCTATCTTACATAATCTTTTTCCATGAAAACGCTGTCCATAGGTATGTTTGATTCGGGTGTCGGTGGGCTCACTGTTTTAAAAGAGGTTAAAAAACTCCTCCCTAAAGAACACATAACCTATCTTGGCGATACGGCAAGGGTCCCTTACGGCAACAGGTCTCCCGGGATAGTGGCACAGTATGCACTTGAAAGCGCACTTTTTTTGCTCACAAAGGGTATTAAAATACTTGTCATTGCCTGTAATACCTCTTCTGCTTTAGCCCTGAATATACTTAAAAAGAAACTCCCTATCCCAGTACTTGGGGTAATTGACCCGGGCGCAAAAGAAGCCGTAGCACAAACAAAAAAGAAAAAAATAGGGATAATAGGAACAAAGGCCACCATAAAAAGCAAGGCATACGATATGGCTGTCAGAAGGCTTGACCCCGAGGTAAGGGTAATATCAAAATCCTGTCCCTTATTCGTACCCATTGTTGAAGAAGGCCTTGAAAATGATGAAATAGCCTACATTATAACAGAAAGATATCTAAAAGATTTTAAACAATCAGACATTGATGTCCTTGTAATGGGATGCACACATTACCCAATTCTAGAGCATGCAATTAAAAAAAGCATGGGGAAGGGTGTAAACACAATAAACACAGGCAGAGAAACTGCAAAGGAAGTAAAAAAGACCCTTGAAAAGAATGGGATCATCAACGACACGGGCAAGGGGGGCTGTGAATATTTTGTCACTGACTCTCCTGAAGTATTTGAAGAAATAGGTGGCCGTTTTCTTGGGGAACGCATCAAACACGTAAATTTTATCAAGGGGCTCGATTACAAAGACCTTTTACTTTCTTCATGATTGTTCATGTTGCCTTATCAATACCAGTAACAAAAACATTCTCATATTCTGTCCCTGAAAAATGGGTACCCTTCATCAAACGATTCTTAAGGGTAAGGGTTCCATTTAAAAACAAGACCCTCGTAGGGTTTATTTCGGACATGGATGACGGGGCTGACACAAATCTAAAGGAAATTTACGAGATAGTAGATATATTTCCTCTAATGGATGACAAACTCATCCTTCTTTGCGAATGGGCTTCATATTATTACATAACACCTATAGGCATTGTCCTTAAATATGCGATTCCCGCAAGCCTTCATATAGAAAAATATCTCACAATCAAAGCCCTTGAAGGCCGTGCCCTTGCTTTAGATAATGTTTCCCTGAAAAAGGCGTATACTGCCATTGGCAAAGATACTGTATTTCAACACTATAAAGAAGGTTTAATAGAGCTCTGCGATGCCTTCACCAATAAACCCTTTTCACCCCTCGCAGAAAAATCAAAATCCATGGAAAAACCCGAAAGGATACTTTACGTCGGGGATATCAAGAGCCGTTTAGAATATTATACAGACCTTATATCCATACACCTAAATAAAGGGGGGAATGTCCTTATGCTTCTCCCCGACTATTACATAACAGGAAGATATTTTTATCGCATACTCTTCGAGAGATTTCACAATAATGTATTATGGTATGGGGCTACAACAAAGGGTAAACAAAGGATGGAAACATACTTCAAGGCGAGAAACGAAGGCGGCTTCTTAATTTTAGGCAATATAAGCTGCACATTTCTCCCTATATTGAATAACTCCCTCATAGTCGTGGACAGGCATGAAGAAGACGAATACAGAAATGAGGAGGGCTTTAAGTTCAACGCTGGCTTGCTTGCAATGAAAAGGGCAGAGATGGAGCATATCCCTGTTGTTTTTGGAAGCGTTGCCCCTTCTATGGAAATTTTCAAATTTGCACAGGATGGAAACATCAATATTATCGAAAAGGCATGGCTGAAAAACAAACAATACTCCGAAATAATTACAGAGAAAAATATATCATCCTATGGGACCTTGCCTGAAGAACTTATCAAAATTATCAATACAGCAATTGAGAAAAAAGAAGTCATAGCCATATTCACGCCGAGACAAGACTATAGCTCTTATATTCAATGCCTCGATTGCAAAAGACTTTTTTCATGTCCAGTCTGTCAGGGGATAATGAGTTACCAGAAACACAAAAACTTACTTATATGCCCCGCATGCAGTAAAAATTTAGAATACAAAGAAATGTGTATGAACTGCGGGAGCAACCTTATCCGCTTTTTTCAAATAGGGGCAGAATACCTTGAAGAAAAGATGAAAAACATCCTTAAAAATACCCATATTGTAAGAATAACCGGGGAAACCATTAAGGAGGATTTGGAAAATTTAAAAAATGTTTCCCATGAGACCCCTGCCATCATAATAGGTACACAAACCCTGTCGAAACTTTATGGTCTTCATGCAAATAAGCTTATCCTCATCGGATGGGAAGAATTACTAAGAATTGCCGGATACAGGGCAGAGGAGAAGATGTTTCAGGTTTTCACAAATCTCCTCGATGCCTTAAGCCCTGAAGAAATTTATATAGTTATGGAGAGGAAAAAGGGTGTTAACACTACCTATTTCCTAAATTTAAAAACATTTTACCCGGAGGAGTTAAAAAAAAGAAGGGTAGCAGAGTTCCCTCCTTATGCGAGGATTTTTTTAATCGAGGTGGAGAAAAAGGGCGAACAGGCAGGCATCAAAATCATAAACAAAATAAAAGAAATAATAGAGAAAGAAGGTCTCACAGGTTATGTAACAGGGCCTCTCATGCAAAAGAAGAAGGGATACAGGTGGAGGATAATCTTGAAAGGAAATGAGGAGCTATTTTATAAATCCCTTCTCCACATATACAATATTCCAGAAGTTCGTATAGAGGCAGACCCGCTCTATATATAGTCAATGAATGCGGTAGGCAGGAATCAGTAAGCAGCAGGCAGAGGAAATAAAAAAGGGGAGATGACTCCCCCCATTTTTATTGTTGCCTGTAACCTTTTTACTTCTTTGCTGGAGGTGCTGCTGGTGTTGCTGGTTTTGCTGGCTCGGCTTTTACTGGAGCTTCTTTCTTCTCAACCTTTTTCTCTTTCTTCACTACTTTTACTTTCTTGACGGCTGATGCTACATTCTTGCCAGCCTTCTCAGCATATTTCACCACTACCTTATCGCCAGCCTTGTAATCCTCAGCCTTGAAGCCTTTCACTGCGCTTACGTCAAAGGTCATTTCGCCCTTCTTGTCCTTTGCAACGAGTGCCGTCGCTTCTGCCTTGACTACCTCGCCTGTAAAGGCTTTTGCCTTCGCTGGTTTCTCAGCCTTTTCAGCCTTTACCGGCTTGTCTATCTTCGCTGCTGGTTTGTCTGTAGCTGCTGGTTTCTCAGCTGGTTTTGCCTGAGCAAATACTGTTGTAACAAATGCAACACTGATCAATAGTGCGAGTGCTATCATTAAAGCTTTCTTCATATCTTTTCACCTCCTCTCTTTTTTAAATTCGACTTTCACAAAGAATATAGCTGCATTTACCATGCCAAATATTCGCCATACTGTATACAATTGTAATTTCTCAATAATCATACAATGTTAAGGGCGAGAATGATTTTTGTATGGAGAAAGAAGAATAGAGTTTTTTAAATAAAGTCTAATTTTTTAGACCGATTTTCGCATTTGAGTAAAATTTTCCTTACTGTATCCTTCTCTTTAGCTTACCTCTGCTTGCCTGTAATCTGTAATCAAAGAGTCTCAACTCTTTTAATCGTGTAATACCTGTATAAAATGTTTGTTTTGTTATGTCTAACCTTTCCATAATGGTTATTGGCTCTATCGCCTCTTGAAAATCTTCTCTGGATGGATCAAGTTTGATAAGATATAAATACAAACGGTATTCAGCCGCAGTGAGTTTTGCGTTAATAAGGTCATCTGCTGTAGCGTGTAACCTATCATAGGAAGACCCTGTCACAGGGACCTGTTTCACCTCCTCAGAGATATGCTCCATATCTATCATGTCTTCCTCGCACATCACATAAGACCTCTCAATCACGGATTCGAGTTGTCTTACATTCCCTGGCCATGAATATCTCATAAGCGATTGTAAAACCTCATTTGTAAGACCCTTTTTCTTTCCATGGGATGCATTAAGTCTCTTTAAAAAGTGTTCCACAAGGAGTGGAATATCCGTTACCCTCTCCCTGAGTGGTGGAATAGAAAAGGCTATTACATTCAATCTGTAATATAAGTCCTCACGAAACCTGCCTTTCGATATTTCTTCTTCAAGCCTTTTATTTGTCGCCGCAATTATCCTCACATCAAGCTTCAGGTTCTCCCTTCCACCTATTCTCCTGATCTCTCTCTCCTGAATAGCCCTTAATATTTTCGCCTGTGTGCTTAAGGAAAGGTCGCCTATTTCGTCAAGAAAAAGGGTGCTCCCGTTCGCCTGCTCAAAGAGTCCAATATGACGGGATAGTGCACCTGTAAAAGCCCCTTTTTCGTAACCAAAAAGCTCGCTTTCCAGAAGGGTCTCCGGTATTGATGCACAATTAATTGCAAAGAAAGGGTCATTCCTCCGGGGGCTATTAAAATGTATGCTCTTTGCAAAAAGCTCCTTTCCTGTACCACTCTCTCCATATATGAGAACAGTAGAATTTATAGGGGCTACCTTTCTTACTATCTTGAAGAGTTCCTCCATGCTGCCATGAACCCCCACAATATTGTCCAGATGGAACCTATCTAAAAGCTGGTTCTTTAACATAATGTTATCTTTAAGGAGTTTTACCTGATTCATTGCATTGTTTATCACGATGAGTAAATGGTCCTTCTCAAGAGGCTTTTCAAGATAATAAAAGGCGCCGAGCTTCGTTGCCTCAATTGCAGAAGGGATAGAACCAAAGGCTGTAATGATAAGAACATGACACGGTCTGTTTAATGTTTTTACCTCTTTAAGGACCTCAGTGCCATCTATATCGGGCAGCCTTAAATCTGTGAGTATCAGATCAAAGTTACTACCCTTTATAAGTTCAATTGCCTTTTTCCCACAATCCACATCCTCTACATAAAACTCTTCCTTCGCAATGATAGTCTTAATAATTTCCCTTTGATTCTTATCATCCTCAACTATAAGAATACTACCCTTATCATACTTCATAATAAGGCACCCTTATCTTCATAACCGTTCCCTTACCCATTTTACTATCTATCAATATTGCCCCCCCATGCTCTTCTACAAATCTCTTTGTAATGGCAAGGCCCAGACCGATACCGAATTTTTTCGTTGAATAGTAGGGCTCAAATATCTTCTCTATCTCTTCACTTTCTATGCCCTCTCCATTATCCGCCACAGAGATATAGGAAAACCCGTCCTCCCTACCGCATTCAATTACCACCTCTCCTCTGTCCTCTATGGCCTGAATAGAATTCAAAAGCAGGTTGATAAGACATATCCTAATGCACTCTCTATCACAATACATAAGCTGTCCATCAGCCTTGCATGTTACCTTAATGTCAACCCCGCTCTTTATTTTGTCCTTCAAGATATAAAGCACCTCATTTATCAGTGTCTCTGGTGGTATCCACTCTCTATTCAATGTAATAGGCTTTCCTAAAAAGAGAAAATTATGGATAAGCTCGTTAACCTTATATATCTCCTTTGTCATGTCATCTAAAAGTTTGATAAGGTCATCCCTTTTCTCAATCTTCTCTTCAATGACCCTCTCCTTTATATGCCCAACCGATAAAGACAAAAAATTCAGAGGATTCCTGATCTCATGGGCTATTCCTGACGATAGCTGCCCTATCATTGAAAGCTGTTCTGTCTTCTTTAGCTTTTCTTCCAGCTCCTTTCTCTCACTCAATTTATCAACCATTTCGTTATAACTTCTTATCAGGATACCTATTTCGTCCTTGCGATTCCTATCCCTGATTTTTACCAGTTCCCCCTCAGCAATCCTTTTGCTGGCATTGGCAATCTTTTTAATCGGCTCGGTATACTTTTCTGCGATGAGGAGGCTGATGATAATGCCGATGCTGAAGGCAAAGAGTGTACTCAAAATCCTTTTAAAGTGGTTCTTCCTCTGGAGCAGCTTATAGTCATCAAGTACCATGTTGATATGGATGTAACCTATATTCTGCCCCTTTATCGACACGGGCATAATTATACTGTAAAGCCTCTGTGCCTCTGTCTTACTCTCCTCTCCAAGTCGTGCCGTGATAAAAAGGTCTTTTTTCTTCCAGAGTTTCCTTCCTATTTTAGGCCTCTTTGGGGTTTCATTCGGGTAAAACGTTTCGACGATATATCTGTTCAGCTTCATGAGGTCCTTTTCATTCCGGGAGTTGTCGTACAGTTTTTTAAGCTCATTGATACGCGTTCTTGTCTCATTGTCGAGTTTGCTGATATCTTTCTTTGAAGTAATGTTATTATATAACTCCGGCGATTTGATGAGTTCATTGAGCCAGTCAATTGTATTGGCAGCATATGTTAATACAATATTGTATTGATCTGAAGCGATCGTTTTGCACAGTTTTTCTATTGTTAGCCCATCTTTAAATTCATCTAACATAAATTCTGAGCGACCTGATTTTTCGCTGATCTTCTCTTTGGTGCCTATTTTGTTTGGGTCAGAGCTTGCAATAACCTCTGCATTGTCTCCCATGATGGAAATCTCTTTAATACCCTTTTTATTGAGCATATTCACGTAACTTTTCAGTCTCGCAGTGCTATCACCCCTGTATGTGAGCTCTTCCACGCTTATTTGAATTGCTTTTGTAATATCATCGATATTGTCGGTGACTTTATCGATTATCATGTCTTCTGTCCTGGAATAGATGATAGCAAGTGAGCTTATTGAGACGGCAAGGAGAAAAAGAAGGATCAAAAGCAGTTGGGTCCTCAAAGAGAGGCTACGAAAGATATCTTTTATTGAAGCGAAAATCTCTTTTCTGCGCATTCCATCCTCTTAATTATAATATCTTTTGGGATTAGCTGAAATACTTCTTTCAATGGGGGACCACTCTTTCTACCCGTGCATAGTATTCGTAGCATCATAAGGAGTTCCCTCTTTGCAAGTGTTGTTTTTCTTTCCAATGCCTGCAAAATATCTTCTAATAATGTTGCACCGCTTTTATTCATAAGCACTTCTCTCAGGTAAGGCAATATGTCCTTCAACTCTTTAATATGCAAGAGGTATGTGAGACCATCTTCCTTTATATCCGTACTATCAAATATGTCCAGAAGCCCCTTCATCTCATTCAATGTTTTCGCATTGTCCTTTAAAATGGCAATCCTGTCCCTGTAATCCAAGGGGAGGCCCAGTTCGACGAGCATGTTCTCTACAGGCACCCTTCTGATATATTCCTTATTGAACCAGAGCAGCTTTCCCATATCAAATAGGGAATCGGATGAAGAAAGGGAATTTAAGGAAAATGTTTCTATGAGTTCTCCTTCTTCAAGAATCTCTTTTTTCACATTTCTGCCAAGAATTCCAAGGTAATTCATGAATGCTGATTTCAGTATACCCATATCCCTGAATTCCCTGACCCTTGTAACCCCATGTCTTTTACTCAATGGTTTTTTATCATCACCTGTGAGTAAAGAGTGGTGGGCATACTGAGGAGGCTTCTCACCAAAGGCCAGAAAGAGCATAATCTGTTTTGGCGTATTTGATATATGGTCAGCCCCTCTAATCACATGGGTAATACCCATTAACATATCATCGATGGTCACGGCAAAATTGTAGGAAGGCGTACCCCCCTGTTTTAAAACAATAAAATCATCTACATGGTCACGGGGGAAATGAATCTCTCCATGTATCTCGTCCTTAAAGCTAATGGGTTTCTCTAAAGACTTGAACCTTACCACATAAGGCCTGCCTTCTTTCTCATACTGCTCTATAGTACTACCTAAAAGTTCCCTGCATGTCCCATTGTACTTCGGTGGCTCACCCTTTCCCAGGGATACCTTCCTCATCTGCTCAAGCGCATCCTTAGAGCAGAAACATTTATAGGCAGCATTTTTATCGAGAAGAATTTTCACATAAGACCTGTAAATGTCAAGTCTATCCGACTGTCTAAATGGGCCTTCATCCCATTTTATACCAAACCACTTCAGGTCATCTATAATGGATGTTTCGTACATTGCATCTGACCTTTCAACATCCGTGTCCTCTATCCTCAATATAAATCTGCCATTTTTGTTACGGGCAAAGAGATAGTTCATCAGTGCTGTACGTGTATTTCCTACGTGGAGGTGTCCAGTGGGGCTCGGTGCGAATCTTACCTTAACCATATAAACCCTCAGGGTATAGGGTATGGGGTCTGTCCCCTGACTTCTTCAAGTAATGCCACTGCATATACTTCTATGCCTTCCTTTTTACCCACAAAACCAAGCCCTTCTTTGGTTTTCCCCTTTATGCCAACCCTGTCTATATCCACATTTAGTATTTTCGCTATATTTTTCCTGATCAATTCTCTGTGAGGGTGTATTTTTGGTTCTTCCGCAGCAATTACAGCATCTATGTTTACTACCTTAAACCCTTTCTTTTTCACAAGTTCCATAACATAGGAGAGTATTTTTATACTATTTATGCCTCTTATGCTTTCATCACTGTCTGGAAAATGTACACCTATATCACCTTCGGAGATAGCACCGAGGATTGCGTCACAGATAGCGTGGATAAGGACATCTCCGTCTGAATGGCCTAAAAGACCTTTGTTATATGGTATCTCAATGCCCCCGAGGAAAAGTTTTCTCCCTTCAACGAGGGGATGAACATCATAACCTATCCCAACCCTCATATGGTGCCTTTAAGCTGAGAGAGCATACCTTTCGCTATGATGAGGTCTTCCGGTGTTGTTATCTTTATATTATAAGGAGAGCCTTCTATTACCTTAACCCTTTTACCCAAAAACTCTAAAAATGTTGCATCATCATACCCACACAGCTTCTTTGCCATACCTTCTCTATATGCCTTTACAATGACCTCGTACTTGAATGTCTGGGGTGTTTGTATTTGCCATAAAGAATCCCTCTCTAAGGTTTTTAAGACAAAACCCTCCTTTGATACTACCTTTATAGTATCTTTGACAGGGAGGGCAGGGATTATTGCATCAAACATTTCCATAAGAAAAATACTTTTTTCTATAAACGAAGGGGAAATAAACGGCCTTGCACCATCATGAATTATCACTATATCACACGGGGTTTCAATTGCTTCTAACCCATTCCTCACAGAATCCTGTCTCAATCTTCCGCCCATAACAAGCTTCATCACCTTGTTGAATCTGTACGTTTCAAGGATCTCCTCCTGTATAATCGGAAGGTCTTTCTGATTTACAACAAGATAAACACCATCTACCGTTCTGCATTCCTCAAATATCTGCAAGGTATGGACAATGATGGGTTTGTTGTCCAGGATTAAGAACTGTTTGTTCGTAGAGGCCCCCATCCTCTTGCCTGCGCCACCTGCCAGTATTATTGCGAGGGTCCTCATATATTATCTTCCCTGTTCTCCCAACTTGTACTCATCGGGGAAGTAGAATTCCTTTTCGGCTTGTTCTTTAAGTTTTGCAAATATCATCCTGCCAGATGTGGTCTGTAATACACTCGTGACAACCACATCAACACCTTTGCCAAGCAGTTTTTTTGCCTCATCCACAACAACCATGGTTCCATCGTCAAGGTATCCTATCCCTTGACCATGCTCTTTCCCCTCTTTAAGAATTTTTATGCTCATCTGCTCGCCAGGGAGTATCGCTGGTTTTAAGGCACTTGCCAGCTGGTTCATATTAAGTACTTCAATCCCCTGGAGCTCTGCCACCTTGTTAAGGTTATAATCATTGGTCACTAACTTAGCGGTTAAGCGTTTTGCAAGGGCAATCAACTTCGTGTCCGCATCTTTAAGCTTTGGAAAATCGTAGTCAACTATCTTCACCTTCACAAACGTCTGCTTTTGCAATCTATGGAGTACATCAAGGCCCCTTCTACCCCTCGTCCTTTTCACCGGATCCTGATGGTCTGCAATGTGCTGAATCTCATAGAGTATAAACTGTGGTATCATAAACGTCCCTTCTATAAATCCTGTCTCGCATATATCTGCTATCCTTCCATCTATAATTGTACTTGTATCAAGGATTTTAACATCCTCCTCATCTTCCATCCTTCCAAAGAGAGGGATCTTTGAAAGATCAATGGTCTGGCTCTTTTTCTCGCCTAACCTGAAACCAAGGTAACCCAAAACAAAATAAATGAGGATATATATAGGCAACGTTATCGGTATGTCCTTCACAAGTGTTAAAAGGAGTTTTGAAATAAAAAGGTCTGCAACAAGAAGGCTTATCGTTACCCCTACTAAACTCCCAAAGATTGTCTTTAATGATATATCCTTTAATTTTTCTTCCACTTTAAGGATCGCGTAACCGAGGGCAAGACCAAATAAGGCCCCAAACAAACCAAGGAAATTACTTGCGAATATTTCTCTTATTATGAAATATCCGGTAACGGTGGTCACCAGTACTAACAAGATCTGGATTACTATATTCAAACCACTTTAGTCCTTATAGTTTTTTAAAAATATAGCCTCAATCTCTTTCTCTATCTCTTCTTCATTCTTTTTCAATGCCATGGACAATTCTTTCTTTATTAGATTACTTGCTATTTCAAACATCTTCTTTTCTCCAAAAGACAGCTCTTTCCAAACCCTCAGGCTATAAAGCTCCCTCAATACCGTTGCAACCTCAAATATAGAGCCGCTCTTTATCCTTTCCATGTATTCTTTATATCTTCTATTCCATGGCAAATGGTCATGCACTACATTTTTATCCTTAAGTATTGCATAGACCTTTGTAACCTCACAGGAATCAATAACACAGCGGAGACCGGCATTCTTTACCCCCTCGACAGGGATCATGATAGTCATATCTGAATCGAGAATCCTCATGATGTAAAAGGCCTGTTTCATACCTGAAAATTCCTTTTCTTCTATTGACTCTATCCTTCCAACACCATGGCCAGGATATACAGCTATTTCTCCTGCTTTGTACATTATGCCTCCAATTAACCTTTTTGATTAATATCGCTATAGTTTACCAACATATACAAAAAAATTCAATAAGTATATTGTATACACAAAAATGCATATGGCGTGGGGTATCCGTAAAAATAGATTGATGAACAGATATTTTTCCATTATAATCACTAAAACCATTATCGAGGGTAATCTTGATGATTAAAACGAGGTTTGCACCAAGTCCCACGGGGTATCTCCATATTGGAGGAGCACGAACTGCTCTTTTCAGCTGGCTCTTTGCCAGGCATAATGGGGGAATATTTGTACTTAGGATAGAGGACACGGATGTAGAAAGATCAAAGGAAGACTACGTCAGGGATATACTGGAAGGCCTTACCTGGCTTGGCATAAACTGGGATGAGGGGCCGTACTTTCAAAAAGAAAGGATGGACCTATACAGGGAGCACGCATATAGACTTCTTAAGGAAGGACATGCATATAAATGTTACTGTTCGGAAGAGATGCTTGAAGAAAAAAGAAAGGCAGCGCTTAAGGATGGTAAAAAACCTACCT
>Ga0209610_1001095_pt1 | contig 14159 bp, 14 predicted proteins | sample LakKivw275mmetaG_FD_184137 | JGI IMG/M metagenome (GOLD analysis project Ga0209610, IMG submission 184137) | Anoxic lake water microbial communities from Lake Kivu, Rwanda to study Microbial Dark Matter (Phase II) - Lake Kivu water 275m metaG... | ecosystem: Environmental > Aquatic > Freshwater...
CAACTATACTCTTCAGGCAACAACCCGGGGCACCTTTACCCTGCCGCCGGCAATAGCAACCGTTCAGAACAAGATTTATTCATCGAAGCCGGTTGCCATTGAAGTAGTCGCTGCCAACAAAGGACAACAGAGACAGGAAAGCGGTCAAACCGCGCCGGACCAGTCGGGAATTGCCCCGGCAGATCTGTTTGCCAGAATCGAAACCGATCGCAAGCAGGTTTACAAGGGAGAACAAATCTTCGTGGCGATCAAGCTTTATACCCGTGTTAACCTGGCCCGGCTTGGTGAAATGAAGCTGCCCTCCTTCCAGGGATTCTGGAATCAGGAGATATCCACCCCTGGGCAGATCGGGCTCGAAAGGGTCAACTATAACGGGCAGGTATACAACATGGGCATCATCAGGAAGTCCATCCTGGTTCCGCAGCAAACGGGAACCATCACTATCGAGCCATTTGAGGTTGAATGTTTCGTCAATGTCCAGAGCAAAAGGCAAAGAAGTCCGTTTGATGATTTTTTCTCTGATGGTTTTTTTGGCGGTTATGAAACTATCAGCCGTAAAATCGTCAGCCCGGAGGTTCACATTCAAGTCAAACCTTTTCCGGGAAGCCAGCCAGCAGGATTCACCGGAGCTGTCGGATCCTTTTCATTAACCACTGCGCTGGATAAAACAGAGGCAAAAACCAACGAGGCAGTCTCACTGAAGATCAGTTTAAGAGGCAAAGGCAACCTGAAGCTGATTGAAATGCCCTCAATCCGGTTTCCGGCTGACCTGGAGGTTTACGATCCCAAAATCACGGATAACATCGAAACCGGTGAGAACGGGATTTCCGGAAGCAAGACCTTTGAATACCTGATTATCCCTCGTCATGTAGGCACTTTCGAAATTCCAGCCTGGAGCTTTTCTTATTTTGACCCATCATCCGCCCAATACAAGACGTACTCCAGTGATCCGTTGAGTTTGAATGTGACCAAAGGTGACACCGAATCAGATCCTACCCTGATCAGCACGCCAGGAAAAGAGGATATCAGGGTCATCGGTCAGGATATCCGCTTTATTAAAACCGGTAAAAACAGCTTAAAACGGACTATTGGCTATTTTTTATCATCCACGAGCTTTTATTTCTGCTATATCGTGATTGCTTTATTACTGATACTTGCGTTAGGATATTATAGATATCAGCTTAAAAATCAGATTGATGTTGAAGGAACCCGTTTCAGAAAAGCAAGATCAGTCAGCCGCAGGCAGCTCAGCAAAGCAAGGGCATGCCTGAATGAAGGAAAGCAGGATTTGTTCCTTGAAACCCTGCTGAAAGGATTGTGGGGTTACCTGAGCGATAAATTCAACCTTGAACTTGCGGAACTGAACCGCACCAGCATCGTTGGGCTGCTGTCGGATAAAATGGTTCCTCCGGATATCATCACAGACCTGATCAGCATTATTGACCAGGCTGAATACTTGCGTTATGCGCCTTCATCTGGGGAAGCGGATTTCAATAAACTCCTGAACCAATCGGAGGATATTATCGTGCAAATAGAAAAATCTTACCGGAGGTGACATGTTAATCAGAATCCTTCTCTTGTCATTGTTGGCTTTCACCCTGCATATGCCAGCCGAGTGCCAATCCGCTCTGGTGAAAAATCAGCTGGAACGTGCTGATCAGTTGTTCCTGAATGGGAAATATGCCGATGCACGGGACGAATACCTGAAGATTGTCAACGCCGGTTATCATTCGGCTGCCCTGTATTATAATACGGCCAATGCTTTTTACAAGACGGGGCAGATCCCCTATGCCATCTTATTCTATGAGCGGGCCCTGTTGTTAAGTCCGCGCGATGAGGATATCAGGTTCAATTTAAACCTTGCCAATCAAATCGTTATAGACAGGATCAACCCTGTCAACGAATTTTTTATCAAGCGATGGATAGCTACTGCAGCCTCTTCCTTAGGAATCAACGGCTGGGCAATCATCAGCCTGGTCACATTTGCGTTGTTGGGGGTAGTAGTTGTATTTCTTTACGCCAAACGGTCAAGTCGCTTCCGGCAATTTTTTTTCTCGTTCGGAATCATTCTTCTGGTCCTCTGGATTACTTCCATTAGCTTATCCGTGGTTCAAAGCAGGATAGTCCGACATGGGAATTATGCCATTGTTTTCACACCTTCAGTGACGGCAAAGAGTTCTCCTGACAATAGCGGGACTGACCTGTTTGTTGTGCATGAGGGTCTGAAAGTGAAGATAACCGATCAGGTTGGCTCGTGGATCCGGATCCGGCTGCCTGACGGAAATGAAGCATGGGTGCTTGCATCCGATGTTGAGAAGATCTGATCAGATGAGCTTCTTCACTTTCATCAGGTTAATTAAGGAGTCGGCTATGTCTGCCAGGTCCCAGGTGGCGCAATTATAGACCACATCGAAATCATCCATGGTGAACTTCCGTCCCAGGTAATATTCCAAAAATTTCTTCCGGTTTTCATCCTTGTTTGCAACCCATTTTACAGCTTCATCGCGGTTCAGATTGAATATTGCCTTGGAGCTGGTGATGCGCCATTCAAGAGGGGCGATCAGCCTTACATGAAGCGAAAGGGGAATATGACGTGTCAGTGCCATGCCTGCCCGACCGACAATAATCACGTGGCCGTTCTCACCAAAGGTCCGTATGACTTTGCCAATGGAATTGTATATGGCACGGTCAGTCCGGTATTTTCCGGTCTTTTTAGTGGCCGCAAGTATATCATCCACGAGGGAGTGTTCCTCATACTGAAATACATGGTCGATATCCTTCGGGCTGACTTGCAGATCGGCAGCAGCTTGTTCCAGTAATTCTTTACCGATCCACTTCCAGGCTACTGGCGGACCATAAGGCTTTCGGCTGACACCCGCCAACTTCTCCACCATGAGGGCAGCCAGTTTCTTGCTGGGGCAACCACATTCCCGCGACAAGGTGACAACCGGTCCCTGCCTTGATATTGCAGGCTCGTTCGAAAGCCGCATGTCAAGATAACGCTTGAGCAGGTTTTCCATTACTCCCTCCCCGGGTTATTAAATCACTTGTAAATGAAATAATAAAGCTCTAATTTTGCACCCCGTGATATCAGGATTGTTGCTTGTCAGATAATTTAACGGATAGAGCTTACTTATTGTTCCATTATTGGTTTAACAGTTAATGCGGTCCTTTCATTCAGTTCTTTTCCTCATTCCTGTCATTATCCTTATTGATCTGTACGTTCTGAAAGGACTGTCCGGCCTCCTGAAAGGCAAAAAGCCCGCGCTGAGAAGAACTGTTTTGTTGACCTACATCCTGTTCAGCCTCCTCATCCTCATCGGTATTTTTGCCTTCTACCTGAATTATGAGCATAAGCCTGAAGAGGAAATACGGTACCGGAGGCTCCTTGGTTTCCTGGGAATCTTCATCATACAATTCGGCATCAAGTTCTCTTATGTGTTTTTTGAAATCCTCCACGATATCCGGCAACTCTTGATCAGGCTCAAACCTCGAAGAAAGTTCAAAGAGTCACTGGTTACTGAAGATTCCGTTTCCTCCCGGAGGGAATTTATCAGAAAAGCCGGGGTTTTATTTACCTCGCTGCCATTTCTCGGAATAATCCACGGCATAGGCTGGGGCCGGTTCAGATTTACTGTGCATCACTCCGAAATAACTTTTAATGATCTTCCTGAAGCCTTTGACGGATTAAGGATCGTTCAACTGTCAGACGCTCACCTGGGAGGCTTCTTCAGTCACAGGGAGAAACTGGAAGAAGTCGTGGAAATAGTCAATGAAATCAAACCCGATTTACTGCTGTTCACAGGCGATATGGTCAATAACTTCGCCTCCGAGATGAACGGCTGGACTGATTTGTGGTCAAGAATGGGAGCCCGGCTGGGTAAATACTCAGTTCTGGGTAATCATGATTATGGCGATTATTCTGATTGGGACTCACCGCAGAAGAAAGCTATTAATTTCCAGGAGATTCTACGGCATCAGCAGGCCATGGGATTCACTGTTCTGCGAAATGAAAACATTCCTATCGAATCGAATGGCCAGAGGATCTACCTGGCCGGAGTCGAGAATTGGGGAATGCCTCCCTTTAAGCGATATGGAGATTTGGCGAAAGCCATGAAGGGTATTCCAGAGGATGGATTTGTAGTACTCATGTCTCATAATCCTGATCACTGGAACCATGGTGTCCTGGATGACGGCAGGATCAGTCTGACCCTCGCGGGCCACACTCACGGTTTCCAGATCGGAATTGAAATCGGCCCAATCAAAGTCAGCCCGTCACAACTCATGTATAAATATTGGGCTGGGCTTTACCGTGATGGCAATCAATACCTTTATGTTAACCGGGGACTGGGGTACCTCGCCTTTCCCAGCAGGGTTGGGATGTGGCCTGAGATTACCCTTCTGGAACTGAAGAAAGGGATATGATCCCCTCTATTTCTTCTCGGCCCGGTTCAGATCGTCCATTCCTTCAATATTCATACTTTGGGCGATCTTGCCCACCGTTTTCATGTCAATGATTCCCGCCATCCAGATCATGGCGCTCTCATCGCGACTCCTTGATACCATGATCAACTCCCGGATAACCCCGTCCTTCTCCGCTGTCATGAACTTGACTTCTTCCCCGGATTCCTGCATGACCATCAACTCCTTGTAGTCTTTTTCCGGCAGTAATTCCATGACTTCCTTATAGAACGCATTCCCCGACGCTTCTCCCTTGGCTGTCAGAATCTTAATGAAATCCAGATTTTTAACGGTCCGGAGAAAATCATCATTCTCCGGATTTTCGACATTCGCAAAAAGCTGGAACATGTTTTTTGTGATCACGATGGATGTAAAACCATCCTTGCCTGAATATTTATGAAACATCTGTTCAATGGCCTTATTTTGAGCTGATGCCAGGACAGGCAGAGCCACGATCATCAGAACCGATACTATTTTTTTCATAACCTGATTTTTACTTGTCTTTAGCAATTCTGTTGGTGGTTTTCAAGGCATCTCCCAATCTTGAAAGCACCTGCAGTTCACGGGTTGCTTTATCCAGTGAGGAAAAAGCTTGCAAGGGTTCTACAGCTGCGTTAATCTTGTTCAAACCGGCCAGACTGGCTCTACCCCTGTTCAGCATTTCTGAAACGGTTACCAGGGCCTGTTTTGATTCTGCATAGGCCAACTGTGGGTCAGTGATCGCCATCACCTGATCCTGTCTGTTCAACATGAGGAAGGTGGATACTATCAGAAACAATGCTGCAGCGGCACTCATCAGGTAATAAACCAGACGCCTGTTACTGCTGCCGGATTGCCTTTGCAAGGGTTCCAGCTTTTGTATGACCAGTTCTTCGAGATTCTCGGGTACAATTATTTTCTCATCACGGATATTCACCAGTTCGTGGAACATCATTGCTTCCGCTTCCATCCCGGGATGGGAATCTCCATCCAGGAAAAAATCCTCGAGCATGGTTTCTTCAACGGGGGTTGTTTTGCCGTCAAAGAATTTCTGCAACAAGATTTTTATTTCGTTCGTTTTCATAACCATAATATTTTGCAAATACTGAACGTATCCTATTTCTTCCCCTTGATAAAATCACCCTGATGGTTCCGTTAGCCATACCCAGTATCTCTGCAATTTCGTCATTATCATATCCTTCGATGTCTCTCAATCTGACCACCGAGCGCTGAGGCTCCGGCATTTCGTCAATAACTCTCCTGATCAGGGTCAGGGAATCGGATATTTCCATGCTTCTGTCAGGGCCCGGCTCCTCCGTCATTCTGTTGCCAAAATACCCTGCAGCATCAAGGCGGATGGTTTTTTTTGATTTAAACCGGTCGAGGCAATAGTTCCTCATCACCCGAATGGCAAAAGCTTCCACATTTCTTAAACCGGCCAGTTCAGACCGCATATTCCACAGTTTGACAAAGACCTCCTGAACGGCATCCTGGGAATCATCCTTGTCTTCCAGGTAGCGAAAAGCATACCTGTAGAGCTGCTTGCTGAGCGGTATGACAAGATCGTTGAATTCCTTTGCCGTCATCATGGTGTAGACGATTCAAACCGGTCCCCGTTACAAGATAGGCATGATTTACCTTCCGATCCGGCTTCCCGGCAAGGTAAATGACCGTGAGCTGTATGAATAGGACGAGAATATCCCGAGTCCCCCATGTATATTGGTATAAACCTGAACCGGTTCGGCAAAAGGATTATTGTGGGCTTGTTGATAGGCCTCATTGCTGACAACATATTTATAAAATGCCGGATCGAGCTGTTCCAGGTGTACTTCAATCTTCACGGAATCAACCATGCTCATTATATAATCATACAGACCTACTTCAACCGATTTCGACTGACCCTCAAACAGCAAGTCGTCGAAGTAAATCTTACCTCCATAATTGTGGGATTCATCCTCCACAAACATATCGGAATCAGAATAGATATACACCAGGCGGGTAACTATGTTTCCCGTAGGTTCCATGGTAACGTAATCGATCTCCTCATAGGTTATGTGAACAGATAAACCATAGTAATTGTCTTTTCCTGCCGGGTCGTTAAAGACAATTTTTATCCTGTAGTCCCGGTAACCCCATTCGGATTCGATCACGAGTGTATCGCAGGTCGTCATGGGAACCATATCGGGAACCGTTGTTTCCGCTTCAACCGGATTGAGTCCCGGATAATCGACTGTCAACCGGTAGGTATTGCCAGCCAGGGGTTTGAAATCCGGTAAAAAATAGGTTCCGTTTTTATCCGCCGTAAACTGGCCCACCAACCTGTCTCCCTGAAACAGCCTGACTGCAGCATCATAAATGAATACAAACTCATCAGCTTCCAGCACGGTCAGGCTTCTCGACAGATTCACCGCCGCCGTCTGATCTTCGCTGATAATACCGTTGACCACTATTTTGCGCTCATTGTCCGGAATCTCGATATCAATGATTTTCTCGCATGCCGTAGCCAGGATCGTACCGGCAAGGATGATTGGAATGAATGTTATCTTAAAGTGATTTCTTGTCATAATCACTTGATTTTAAAGCTGTAGCTGATGGAAGGAATGATTGGAAAAAGGGAGTACTGTTTCAGAACCACTGTGGTTGATCTTTGTACCTCATCCCATTCCTGGTCGAAAGCCAGATAGAAAGGATTTTTCCGGTTGTAGGCATTGTATGCGCCGAATGACCAAACCCTCTCTCCCCATTTGGTGGTTTTGCGAAAGTTGATCCCCAGGTCAAGCCTGTGGTAAGCCGGCATACGGTACGAATTCCGGTTCTCGAAGTACTCAATTCCGTTGAAGTACCGGTTTTCAAACCAAAAACTTTCCAACGAGGCGTATTTTTCAAGCGGGAGGGTTACCGCATTACCCGTACCATAAACCCAGGTCAGGCCGATGTCGATGTTGTCCTTGATCTTCTGATTGACCACTATGGAAACATCATGCCTTCTATCATACCGGTAAGGGAACCATTGTCCAAAACTGATATTTTCAAACTGCCGTTCACTCCAGGATAAAGTGTAACCGATCCACCCGGATGTCTTTCCGAATTGTTTGCGGAGCAGGATCTCAATCCCGTAAGCCCTGCCGTTTCCCACTTCTATCTTATCCTGCCAGTCATCTTCCAGCGAGAAGAAGCTGGCCCCTTCCTTATACTCAATCAGGTTCGACATTGACTTGTAATAACCTTCAAGGGTAAGTTCGATGCCGTCACCATGGTCATAAACCAAACCCAATGCATACTGGATGGCTTTTAACGGTTTGATGCGGTCGGTGGCCGGCAGCCAGAGGTCTGTCGGTAAGCCGATGGTCGAATTGGTCAGCAGATGTATATATTGACTCATGTGCGTATAGGCCGCCTTGACTGATAGTTTTTCGTTGACCATAAACCTGGCAGAAAGCCTGGGCTGCAGGGAAGTATAGGTCGAATCTTTAACCCGGAATCCTGAAAAATGCAAGCCTGCATTTACTTTCAGCCGTGAAAAAACATTCCAATCGTCCTCGGCAAAGACCGACCACTCGTGGGCAAAAATATTCTGGTTGCCGAAGGTGGTGTCAATGGGTATTCCGAGTTCCCCTTCCTCCAACCTGAAAACAGTGATGCCCGGTTTAAAGGTATGATAGATATAATTGCAGCCGAAACGGATGCTGTGATCGGGAACAGGCAGATAGTCGAAGTCAATTTTGCCTGCCCAGTCAACGATTCCGGAATTGTAACCGAACGAGTACTCATGTTGAAGGTTGCCACCCATTTCTTCTTTGTCGAGGAGTGAAGTCAGGAAATTATACCGGCTATAAGTAATTGTGGTATTGCTGAATAATTTGGGTGTCAGGATATAGTTCCAGCGCAAGGCAGCAGTCAGGTTACCCCATCCCAGGTTTGCCTGATCCGTCCACCGGAACTCATCGCCTTTCTCAACCATTTTCATATAGGCCTTATCCTTGCCGCTGTATGCACTTAAAAACAAACGGGACTTGTCGGAAAACCTGTGGTTGATCTTGGCATTGAGATCATAGAAATAATAGCCGGCGTTAAAATTTTCATATTCATCACCGGCCTGCATCCTGATGAATGGTTGAGCCAGTACGTCGATATAAGTGCGTCTGCCTGACACAATGAATGAAGTGCGATCCTTGATGATCGGTCCTTCAATGGTCAGCTTGCTTGAAATAAGGCCTACACTTCCTTCCACTCCGAATTTTTTGTTATTGCCGTCTTTCATCCGGATATCCAGGACTGAAGACAGGCGTCCCCCATAGCGTGCCGGGAATCCCCCTGTTATCAGCTGGACAGACTGGATAGCATCCGGATTGAAAACGGAAAAGAATCCAAACATATGATTAACATTATAAACGGGAACACCATCCAACAGAATCAGGTTTTGGTCAGGACCACCCCCCCTGACATAAATACCACTGGTACCCTCACTGCCACCCTTGACTCCCGGAAGAAGCTGCAGCGCTTTCAGAACATCAACTTCACCTAAGAATACCGGGAGGCTTTTAATCGTACGTGCATCCAGTTCCATAACGCTCATCTGGGTGCTGCGAACCGCTGACCTGGCCTTTTCAGCTGAAATGACCACTTCGTCCAGGTTGATCATCGGTTTCAGTCTCATATTGATGACCGTATCTTTAAGCAATAACACATTGACGTTTACCGTCTCGAAACCCACATAAGAAAAAGTAAGTACGATTGAACCGGCTGGCAGGGTCAGGCTGAAAAAGCCATATACATTAGAGGAGGTACCCTGGGAAGTTGCAGCATCGTAAACATTGCAACCCGGAAGCTTTTCACCTGTTACCTGATCTTCAACGGTTCCGCTGATGGTATGTCTCTGTGATACCAATTCAACAGGCATCATCATCATTATGAAGAACAATCCCCACTTTTTTATCAGGATCATGGCTTCGGATTAGGAGTCACTCAGAAAAAAAGGTTGCAGGGCTTGCATTAAAGCCTCAGGCGGCCTAGCTGGTTTTCTGGTGGCTGAATCGGTAAAAACCAGGTGGCATTCAGCCTCATTAATCAGGGTGCCCGCCTCATCGAATATCTGATAATAAAAAACTATCCTGGCAGTCGGCAGCTTTTTCAAAGTTGTCCGGATGGTGATAAGGTCATCATAAGCTGCAGGTCTTACGTACTTCACGATCATGCTCACTACAGGCAGCAGTATTCCCCTGGCTTCAAAGTCCTTGTAAGTAAATCCGAGCTTCCGGATCAGTTCGGTGCGCCCTATCTCGAAGAATTCCGCATATCTCCCATAATAGACATAACCCATCTGGTCGGTCTCACCATAACGGATCCTTAACGTAACATCGCAAGTGTACATGAACAAGGCTGGGTAACAATCAATCGATCAGCTATATGACTGCATAGAGGTCGTATTCATCGGACTTCACAATCTCGGCCGGGTAAAAAACACCGGTCTTCAGGGTTCGTCTCCGTGAAGATACGAGAATTTCCTGATCCACTTCCGGAGAATCAAACTCTGAACGTCCCACATAGAATTCACCCTCCTTTCGGTCAATCAGTATTTCCATTCGCTGCCCCACCTTGTTTCTGTTGATCTGTCCGGATATGGTCCTCTGGGTTTCCATGATTTCATCATACCGATCCTGCTTTACTGCTTCGGGAACATCATCCTTGTAATGATCCCTGGCAAAGGTTCCGTCTTCTTGTGAATACTTGAATACGCCAAGCCTTTCGAATCTTGATTCCCTCACGAAGTTGAGTAACTCCGCATACTCTTTTTCTGTCTCACCCGGATGACCTACGATCAGCGATGTCCGGATGTGAACCCCCGGGACGCCTTTCCTGATATCCTCAACGATTTTCAATGTATCAGCCCGTGTGTAACCCCTTTTCATTCTTTTCAGCATTTTATCACTGATATGCTGAAAAGGCATGTCAAGGTACCTGCAAATTTTTGGTTCCGAACCCATCATTCCGATCAGGCCTTCCGGGAACTTTTCGGGGTAAGTATAATGCAGGCGTATCCATTTCAGGCCTTCGATACCGGACATTTTTTCCAGCAGCGGAACCAGCATGCTTTCATGATACAGCTCGCGTCCATAATAGGAAAGATCCTGAGCAATGAGCAGGATTTCGCGCACCCCGCTTGCGGCCAGGAAAGCAGCTTCGCTCAGGATTTCCTCCACCGGTCGTGAAACATGCTTGCCCCGGATGGAAGGAATTGAACAAAACGCACATTTCCGGCTGCACCCTTCAGAGACTTTCAGAAAGGCATAATGCTTAGGTGTCGATATCCGGCGCTGGTTGAGTATTTCCGGATTATAGTGCAGATCCAGGTAGGACAGCAAATGGTCAACCTGATCCACTCCAAACCAGGCATCGATCTCTGGAATTTCAGTCCGCAGGTCATCAGCGTATCTCTGCACCAGACAGCCCATGACGATAATGCGCTTGACCCTGTCCTGTTTCCTTAATTCGACCGCAGCCAGTATAGTATCAATCGATTCTTGCCGGGCGTCCAGGATAAATCCACAGGTATTGATGATCAGCACGTCAGCATCGACTCGTATGGGGTCTATGCATGACTGAACGCCCTGCGCCCTTAGCTGGGTCATGAGCTTCTCAGAATCCACCAGGTTCTTGGAACAACCAAGGTTGATGATATCGGCGCGCATTTAGGATTGATCGGTTCCAAAAAGGGATTCCACAAAAACGTCCTTATTGAAAATCTGAAGGTCTTCTATTTTCTCGCCGATTCCGATATAACGGACCGGAATCTTAAACTGGTCGCTTATGCCGATGACGACTCCGCCTTTGGCCGTGCCGTCAAGTTTGGTCAGGGCAAGGGCCGTAACCTCGGTTGCCGCTGTAAATTGCCGGGCTTGTTCAAAAGCGTTCTGCCCGGTCGAGCCGTCCAATATCAGGAGAACCTCCTGGGGGGCTTCCGGGATCACCTTTTTCATGACATTCCGGATCTTGGTCAGTTCATTCATCAGGTTTACCTTGTTATGCAGCCGGCCGGCGGTATCGACGATGACAACATCCGCTTTTTGTGCGACTGCCGAACGCAAGGTATCATAGGCAACAGAGGCGGGATCGGCACCCATTTTCTGCTTGATCAAAGGAACGTCTGCCCGCTCAGACCATATTTCCAGCTGCTCTATTGCGGCAGCCCTGAACGTATCGGCTGCTCCCAGGATAACCTTTTTGCCAGCCGATTTATATTGGTATGCCAGCTTGCCGATTGTGGTGGTCTTGCCTACCCCGTTGACGCCGACAACCATGATCACATAAGGCCCTCCGGCTGCCGGGAATGGCAAATCTTCCAGGTCACGCGTCTGATTCTCTGACAGCAGGGCGGATATCTCCTCACGCAGGATGCGGTTAAGTTCATCGGTATTCATATACTTATCCCGGGACACACGTAACTTAATACGTTCGATGATCCTGAGCGTGGTCTGAACTCCCACGTCAGAAGAAATAAGCATTTCTTCCAGATTATCCAGGACGTCCTCATCAACCTTGCTTTTACCGGCAATTACCCGTGTCAACTTCTGAAAAACGCTCTCTTTCGTCTTGGCTAAACCCTGATCAAGGTTCTTCTTCTTATCCTCGGTGAACCAGTTAAATAGTCCCATGGTGCAAATATGATTAAAACGAAAGAGCTTTCCTCACGGTGGTGAAGAAAGCCCCTGTTAATGCTTTGAAATGAATGCCCGATTATTTCTGGTTGAAGTAATCCTTAATATGATCCGTGTGAACGATATCTTCTTTAAAGGAGTAGGCTCCTGTCTTTGGTGATTTCACCATTTTTATAACTTTGGCATAATGCCTTCCTTTACCCGTTTGCAGCGTTGCAACAACTTTCTTTGCCATACTCGAACTATTTAATTTCCCTGTGCAGGGTGACCTTGTGTAAAATCGGATTGTATTTCTTCATCTCCATACGGTCCGGGGTATTCTTCCTGTTTTTCGTAGTGATATACCTGGAGGTGCCTGGAAGGCCGGTTGCTTTGTGCTCTGTACATTCCAGGATTACCTGTATCCGGTTGCCTTTGCCTTTTTTAGCCATGATTCGTTCCTTTTATTAATAACGGGTAATGAAGCCTTTCTCCTGAGCCTCTTTCAGGCAGGCAGACAATCCTTTCTTGTTGATGTTCCTGATTCCTGCTGCTGATACCTTCAGCGTGATCCAGCGTTTTTCCTCTTCAAGGTAGAATTTCCTGGTAAACAGGTTTGGATAAAAACGCCTTTTGACCCTCCGGTTGGAATGGGAAACATGATTCCCAACCATCATCATCTTACCGGTTATCTGACACAACTTCGACATGCTCGATGAATTTTGGATCGCAAATTACGGCATTTTTCTTCAATTAATCAAGCTCTTTCTGAAAAAAAAGAATTCTTGTTGTCAACCTCAAAGTGTTAATATTTTGGCCGAGTTCCCGCTGTTTCTTTCAAAATCCTGATGCGTAACATATTTAAGGCTGCCAGTGAGGCTTTACGGATATTCCGGCCGCGGTGCTCGCCAAAGCGGAATAGTTCGGATCCCGTTCCTGAGGCACCCGATACCGCTATCCAGACGGTGCCCACCGGTTTATCAGCGGTTCCGCCGTCGGGGCCTGCAATTCCGGATACAGCAATGGCATAATCGGCTCCCATCCTGATCCGTGCCTGTATTGCCATTTGTTCAACCACCTCCCTGCTGACGGCTCCAAACCGGCTGATACTGTCAGGCTCCACTCCCAGCAATTTTTCTTTCAAGTCATTGGCATAGGCCACAATACTGCCCAGGTACCACGACGAACTTCCAGGAACTCCGGTGATTAACGAAGCAATCGCCCCACCGGTGCAGCTTTCAGCGGTAACAACTGTGAGCCCGTTTGCCAGAAGCAATTGGCCGATCGTCTCTTCCAGGGTGATTTCATCGTAACCGTAAATCGCGTCCGGGATGATTTCCCTCAATGAATGGATCAGTCCATCTATCTCCGTGAGTTTTGCCCCTGCATCACCTCCCCGGGCCGTAATGCGGAGCTTGACAATCCCGGGAGACGGAAGATAGGCAAGCGAGAATCCTGCAGGCAGGTTTTTTTCCCAGGTTCTTATCCGGGAAGCCAGGACCGATTCGGCGATGCCCGTTATCATGATGGTTCTTTGCAGGATCACCGGTACCTTGAAAACGTCCTTCAAAGCCGGGATTACCGAGGATTCCATCATACTGATCATTTCATAGGGCACTCCCGGCATGGAAATGACAACTTTGCCTTCCCTCTCAAACCACATTCCCGGTGCAGTACCTGCCTGATTCCTGATGACACGGCAGTTGTCAGGCACAAGGGCTTGGTCACGGTTCAGCGGGTTGACAGGAACATTCCGTGAAGCCAGGAGCTGCTCAATGTCTTGCAGGATAATCGGATCCGGTATTAATCGGGATTGAAAATAGTCACACAGCGTTTTCTTTGTCCGGTCATCGTTGGTCGGCCCGAGGCCTCCGGTGATGAGCACCAGGTCCGATCGCTTCAATGATTCCTGCAGTGCCAGGCGGATTTCCCCCGGCTGATCCGAAATGGAAATTATACGGTTGACCGGTATCCCGATTTCCGACAGATGCTCACCGATCCAGGCCGAGTTCGTGTCAATCGTTTGTCCGATCAGGATTTCGTCTCCGATGGTAATGATTTCTGCCGTTGGATTCATTATAGCAG
>Ga0209610_1001100_pt1 | contig 14135 bp, 16 predicted proteins | sample LakKivw275mmetaG_FD_184137 | JGI IMG/M metagenome (GOLD analysis project Ga0209610, IMG submission 184137) | Anoxic lake water microbial communities from Lake Kivu, Rwanda to study Microbial Dark Matter (Phase II) - Lake Kivu water 275m metaG... | ecosystem: Environmental > Aquatic > Freshwater...
GAGGTTAAACGGAGGACACAAAGGATTGAAAAATTTACTATTTACCCCTCTGTGAACCTCTATATCCCTCCGTGCTCCTCCGTGTTTAAAAAACATTTCTTTCAGCGAAAATCATCAGAAACTTCCGATGGGAATCAAAACAGCTCCTCTAATATCTCATCATCCACGATATTAGGTAATGTGATCTTTAACCTGCTTTCATCTTTCATGGCCCGTTGTATCGCTGTTATAGCGCCATTGTTGCGTGCCCAGCTGCGGCGTGCTATGCCGTTGTTGACATCCCAGTGGAGCATCATCTTCAGACGGTTGTTGGCTTCTACAGTACCGTCGAGCACCATGGCGAAGCCGCCGTTAATAACCTCGCCCCATCCCACGCCGCCGCCGTTGTGCAGCGACACCCAGGTGGCTCCGCGGAAGGCGTCGCCGATGACGTTTTGCACCGCCATGTCGGCCGTAAAACGTGACCCGTCATAAATGTTGGCGGTCTCACGGAACGGCGAGTCCGTCCCCGACACGTCGTGGTGGTCACGTCCGATGACGATGGGCGCGGTGACGAATCCGTCGCGGATGGCTTTGTTGAAAGCTGCCGCCATTCTTATCCTGCCCTCGGCATCGGCATAAAGGATGCGTGCCTGGGAGCCGACGACCAGCTTGTTGCGGGAGGCCTCACGAATCCAATGCAGGTTATCGTTCAACTGTCCAAGGATATCCTCCGATGCTGTTTTGACCATGTCCGAGAGCACCTCCCCGGCGATACGGTCGGTGACCTCCAGGTCGGCAGGATCGCATGAGGTACACACCCACCGGAAGGGGCCGAAGCCGTGATCAAAGAAGAGGGGGCCCATGATATCCTCAACATAAGATGGGTATCTGAAGGTGCCATCAGCCTTGAAGATGTCGGCCCCTGCCCTGCCCGACTCCAGAAGGAAAGCGTTGCCGTAATCCCAGAAGTACATTCCGCCGCCGGCCACTTTGTTAATGGCGGTCACCTGACGTTTCAAACTCTCATGAACCATGGTCTTAAACCGTTCAGGATCGTTGACCATCATCTCGTTGGATTGATCAAATGTCAGCCCGGCAGGGTAATAACCGCCTGCATAAGGATTATGCAGTGATGTCTGGTCCGAACCGAGCTCCACCGGCACACCTTTCTCCGCCAGTGTCTCCCACAGGTCGACCACGTTGCCGAGGTACCCCAGTGATATGGCTTCTTTATTCTGACGAACTTTATGTATCCTGTCGAGAAGCTTGCGTGTGTCGTCGTACACTTCATCGAGCCATCCCTGGCTGTGACGTTTGGCGATGGCTTTGGGGTTGATCTCGGCGATGACGCCCACGGTGCCGGCTATCACCGACGCTTTGGCCTGGGCTCCCGACATGCCGCCGAGGCCCGAGCTGACGAACACCATGCCCCGGATATCGCCTCTGTTCAGCTTCCTCGTGGCGTTCATCACGGTGATGGTGGTGCCATGGACGATGCCCTGCGGGCCGATGTACATGTATGACCCGGCAGTCATCTGGCCGTACTGCGACACGCCCAGGGCGTTGTAACGCTCATAGTCGTCCTGCGACGAATAGTTGGGTATGACCATGCCGTTGGTGACGACCACCCGCGGCGCCTCTTTATGTGACGGAAATAGTCCCAGCGGATGGCCGGAATACATCACCAGAGTCTGGTCGTCTGTCATCTCCGCCAGGTACTTCATGGTGAGAAGGTACTGGGCCCAGTTCTGGAACACGGCGCCGTTGCCGCCATAAGTGATGAGCTCGTGGGGATGCTGAGCCACAGCTTCATCAAGGTTGTTGCTGATCATCAGCATGATAGCTGCCGCATGCTCCGACTTATGGGGATATTCATTCATCGGCCTGGCCATGATCTTATAAGATGGACGGAAACGATACATGTAAATGCGGCCGTATTGTTTCAGCTCTTCCGCAAATTCTTTCGCCAATATGGTGTGATGTGTATTGTCAAAGTAGCGGAGAGCATTTCGAATGGCCAGCTTCTTCTCCTGCGGCGTCAGGATATCTTTCCGTACCGGGGCGTGGCTCACATCGGGATCACGTGGACGAGACGGTGGCAGGGTGTCGGGAATGCCCTGGAGGATGGATTGTTGAAAGTCGGTTAAAGGCATTGGTGACAGGTTTTGGAATATACGGCAAAGTTAAGGGTTTTGAAGGAAGGGGGATTCCGTATGATCACAATAAATAATTTGTATCTTTCGCTTCTTAATTACACGAAGTGATACTTCGTGTAACTTAAACAATATCATCCCACTAAAAATAATTTTTATGAAATCCATTGTTTTCAGCATCCTCATTATTCTAGGGATGACTTTCATCAGTTATTCTTCCGAAGCCCAGACCTCCAAAGTACGTCAACCTTACGACACCGTCGGCTTTGCCTCGCATTCATGGCAGATGGACAGCATTATGGCTCGTATCCACCGCGACCAGGGCAAGCTGCTGAAACGAACCCTTGCCGAGGCAGGCGTCACTGAGCAAACCACCTGGAAAGTGGTCATCTCACCCCATGACGATTACACCTATGTGGGCTACCTTTATCCGGCTATCTTGGACAACCTGAAGGCCAGGACCGTCATCCTCTTTGGTGTGGCGCACAAAGCAAAACAGCTTGGATTGCAGGACCGGATCATCTTCGGTTACTTCAAAGAATGGAAAGAGCCGGGAAGTAACGTGAAGGTCTCACCGCTGCGTGACGAGATCATGAAGGAGTTGCCGGCGGGCATGTACCAGGTCAGTGACTCAATGCAAAGCATCGAGCACTCCATCGAGGCGCTTATACCTTTTATCCAGTATCATGACCCCGCAGTGAAAATCGTACCCATTGTCGTACCTTATATGACCCTTGACCGGGCCGGTGAGATTGCCCGTACGCTGGCTGAGGCCATCCATCAGGCGGTAGAGAAAAGGCACTGGGTCTGGGGTATGGACTATGCCATCGCCATAAGCAGCGACGCGGTCCACTATGGCGACCAGGACTGGGGCGGCAGCAACTATGCTTTCTATGGCGCCGACACTGCCGGTTACATAGCAACTATACAGCATGAATGGGAGATCATCAACACCATCTCCGGCAATCTGACGCCTGATAAAGTCAAAGCTTTCACCGGCCTCACCGTCGATGATAAAGATTACACGCAATACCGCTGGACGTGGTGCGGGCGCTATTCGATACCCATGGGGCTGCTAACCTCCTATTATCTGGCATCACTTTACGGGAAGGAGCTTCAGGGCACACCCGTGGGTTACGCCACCAGCATTGACCATCCACATCTGCGCGTGGATGATATCGGCATGGGCATCACCGCCCCGGCAAATATTCATCATTGGGTGGGATATCCGGCGATAGGGTACAAATAGGTAAAAGAAACGTTTTTTTAACCACCGAGGGGCACAGATGGATTACCAGAGGGCCACAGAGGGTTTAGACTACAAGACGTTTTATTCCATTTTTAAGATGTTTGACGTTGAAATTCATTAAAAGGCCAACCTTACATCCTGATAATCTTAAATATGTTATCAGCTGAGCAAAATGCACATCATTAAGAGCTTCGACAGATTTCACTTCTATAATCACCTTGTTGTTAACGAATAAATCCACTCTGTAACCAACCTCTAATTTTATCTCTTCGTAAACTAATGGAAGAGGTTTCTGTTTTCCGACTCTTATACCTTCTTTTGATAATTCATAGTACAAACATTCCTCATATGCCGATTCCAGTAAACCAGGTCCGAGCCTGGAATGAACCTTATAAGCGCATCCAATGATTTGTTTTGTAAGTTCAGTTTCAAAAAATTCCTCTCTGTGTCCCTCCATAATACCTCCGTGTTCCTCAGTGTTTAAATATAATGCTATTTATTCAGAAATGGCCTGACCCCATCCCATCCTTAATCCACAAAACCGCATATTTGTGACCTCCTTGTTTTTTGATTTGTGTAATTTTGTTCTCACTTGCGAAATGTCATCACTTTTCAATAACATGACGTCGGATAAAGAATCTTGAAGTTAATATGAGAAGGACCATCACTACTTCCGGTAGCTTTGAGGAGGAAGAACGAAAACAACAGGAAGCCTTTTACCATCTGCCCGACAATAAAAAAGTAGAAGTTGCTTTTGAAATCTCACAGATACTTCTAAGTATTCAATCTGAAAACGGGATTCTTCCCAAGGATGATAACTTTACTCTGATACGATGATCTCAATCGATTTTTACAAAGAAGTCATTCAATCCTTTAATCATGCATCGGAAAAAATACCTTGTGGTTGGTGGTTATGCCGTTAACGTTTACGGATTCCTCAGGGGTACCGTTGATTTGGATATCTGGATAAGTAACGGTGAAGAAAATTTAGATAAGATTAAAAAAGGCATTAATTGTAATGAAATATAATAAAAAAGAGATCGATACGGCCCTGGATGAACTGCGGAATAACCGGAATGTCAATCTGAAGGAAGAGGAAATGCAAAAAATTGAAGTGATATCCTTTTTATCTTCTACGATGACTTTTAATGAAGCTTATCAACGAAGGGAGAAAAAAAATATGTTTGGGCTCACTGTTGATGGCATTAGTTTCGACGACTTATGTGATCTAAAGCTTCAAACCGGTCATGAGAAGGATATGATGGATGTCAGCGAATTAAGGAAGATCCGTTCTTTTCATCAAAAAAGGCACGAACATGATTGATATCAGAGACTTCCGCCGTTACGCCCATGAGTTTGCCGACTGGATGGCAGATTACCTGGAACATATCGAGCAGTATCCTGTCAAATCGCAGGTACAACCCCATGAAATTTTCGACAAGCTTCCCGATCATCCTCCAGAAGGTGGGGAGACGATGGATGTGATCATGAAAGATTTTCAGGATATCATCCTGCCGGGCGTGACGCACTGGCAGAGCCCCAGCTTCTTCGCCTATTTTCCTGCCAACTCCTCCTACCCTTCCGTTCTGGCGGAGATGCTCACGGCCACGCTGGGAGCCCAGTGCATGGTGTGGGAGACGTCGCCGGCGGCTGCCGAGCTCGAAGAGAAGATGATGAACTGGCTGAAAGAGATGACCGGCCTGCCGGCGGCATGGGACGGCGTGATACAGGACACGGCCTCCACTGCCACTTTATGCGCCATTCTGACGGCACGCGAGAGGTTCTCGGATTTTAAGATCAATGAGGAGGGATTCGGTGATTTCATAGGGTTACGGGTCTATTGCTCCACCGAGACACATTCCTCTATAGAGAAGGATGTGAAGATTGCCGGTCTGGGTCGCCGGAACTTAGTCAAGGTCAGAGTTGATGACCTTTACCGCCTGGATCCCGCAGCACTGGAGGAGGCCATCATGAAAGACCGCGCCGCCGGCCTGAAGCCGCTGTGTGTCATCGCCACCATCGGAACGACAGGCTCTACAGCCATCGACCCCATCCGTGACATCGGGCGGCTCTGTCACAAGCACCATCTCTGGCTCCATATCGACGCAGCCCTCGCCGGCACTGCCCTCATACTGCCCGAATACCGCTGGATGAGCGACGGCATTGAGCTGGCCGACAGCTTTGTCTTCAACCCCCACAAATGGATGTTTACCAACTTCGACAGTTCGGCCTATTTCGTGAAAGACAGGGAGAGCCTTATACGCACCTTTGAGATCCTGCCCGAATACCTCAAAAGCAGATCCAGGGGCCTCGTTAACGACTACCGTGACTGGGGCGTGGCCCTCGGCCGCCGTTTCAGGGCCCTCAAGCTGTGGTTCGTCATACGAAATTTCGGCGTCAACGGCATTCAGGATAAAATCAGATGCCATCTGAGCCTGGCCAAAAACCTGGAGAGTAAGATACTAAACGAAAAGGACTTTGAGTTAATGGTTCCGGTGCTGCTGAATACCGTCTGTTTCAGGTTTAAACCTGCCGACTGTCATGACGATGACGACCGCCTGAACGCCCTCAATGAGGAGCTGCTGAACCGCCTGAACAGAACCGGTCAAATGTACCTGTCACATACCAAGCTGAAGGGTAAGTACACCATCCGTATGGTTACCTCGCAAACCAGCGTGGAACAGCGGCATGTAAACCAAGCCTGGGAGCTGATAAAAACAACAGCCCGCTCGTTGTGAAGATATAAACGGCACCGTCCTCATCAGTCACCAGGGTCATATTGAATAATGAGGAGCATGGTCCATGTTAAAATTGAAGAACATTATGAAGAAAAGTTTAATCGTTCTATCGGCCACTCTGCTGGTGTTGCTGTTTTTTTGCGGACAACCCGATACGAAAGATAAGTCGGTTAAAAAAGCTTTGAGGATCCATAAAAAAGTTTTCACAGTCGATTCCCATACCGACGCGCCCATAGATCTTTTCATGAGCACAGCCAGTCTTTTAAAAAATGACATTTCCGGGGATGATGCGCCGAAGGTAGACTTGGATAAGATGCAGAAAGGAGGCCTTGACGCTGTCTTTTTAGCTGTTTTCATCGGTCAGGGTCCGCGCACACCCGAGGGGAATGCCGGGGCCAAAGCGAGGGCTATGGCTATCTTCGACACGATCTATGCCGCTGTCGGCAGATACCCTGACCTGGCGGGTATCGTCACCACACCCGCCGAAGCCTATAAGCTGGTGAAAGAAGGCAGGAAAGCCATCTTTATAGGCGTGGAGAACGGCTATCCCGTCGGCCGCGATCTGACCATGGTGAAAACCCTCTATGACCGCGGCGCACGTTACATCACCCTGTGCCATACACGCAACAACGACATCTGCGATTCGTCGACCGATAAAAAAGGAGCTGAACATGACGGGTTAAGCGACTTCGGTAAGGAAGTGGTGAAAGAGATGAACCGCCTGGGCATGATGATCGACGTGTCGCATGTCTCCGACAAGACCTTCTATGACGTTCTGGCCCTGACCAAAGTGCCGGTCATAGCCTCCCATTCGTGCGCCAGGGCACTGTGCGACAACCCCCGCAACCTCGATGACGACATGCTGCGGGCGCTGGCTGCCAACGGCGGCGTCATGCAGATGTGCTTCCTCAGCGACTACCTCCGCAAACCTGAACCCAATCCTGCCAGAGACTCGGCACAGCAGGCTCTGGAGGTGAAATACAACCACTTTGAAAACCTGACGGAGCAGGAGAACAGAAAAGCCTGGAAAGAATGGCATGAGATCGAGAAACGTTATCCCGAAAAGCCGGCCACCGTCGAAGATGTCGTGAACCATATAGACCATGTGGTGAAGGTCGCAGGCATTGACCACGTCGGCATCGGTACCGACTTTGACGGGGGCGGCGGCGTGGAAGGCTGTGAGGACGACAGCCAGATGGCCAATATCACCATTGAGCTGGTCAAAAGAGGCTATTCGGAAGACGATATCCGCAAGATCTGGGGCGGTAACCTCATGCGCGTGATGCAGGAGGTGGCCGGTTATGCCAAAAATAACCCGTGATGGTTGAAGTGTTTGCCATAAAGCTGTTGGCACCGGAGGCCTTCACCGGTGTCAGGGATAGCCTGCTGCGACTCCTGCCGCCGTTGTCGGAGGAAAAAATAAACCGTTATGTGCGGCCCGTCGACACGCAGCGTTCCCTGCTGGGAGAACTGATGGTCAGGACGATCCTGGGCCGGCGTCTGCAGGTCGCCGGCGACAGCCTCGTCATAGATTACAGCGATAAAGGGAAACCCCACCTGAAACATCATCCCGGGATACATTTCAACATCTCCCATTCGGGGCAATGGGTTGTCTGTGCCATTGCCGGACAACCCGTCGGCATTGACGTCGAGGTCATCAGACCCAACAAAATGAAAATAGCGCAGCGCTTTTTCTCACCGGAAGAATATGGCGACCTGATGAAAAAGGATGAAAATGAGAGGATCGGCTACTTCTTCGAGCTGTGGACGCTGAAAGAGAGTTACCTCAAAGCCCTCGGCAAAGGGCTCACCCTGGCCATGAACAGCTTCACCGTGTCGCGGTCAGGCGGCACCTTCAGGATAAAAACCGGCGATGAATCTGTCGATTGCCATCTCCGCCTTTATGAACTCGATGAGGAGCACAAAGCGGCCGTGTGTGCCTTTGAAAAGGATATGCAACAAGAGGTTACGGTGATAACGCTGGACGGCCTGATGCCGTGATGAACATCCAGGTCGGGATCGTAACTATGTAAACATAAAAAACCACCTGTCGACAATATATGAAAACACATAACCCGAAGCGCATTCAAAGCATAGCTATTACAGGCCTTTTGATTCTTATCCGGGCGGCAACATTACATGGTCAGGTGATAAAAGAACCCGATGATCCGTGGGTCAAAAGCTTTTTTCATCTGAAGATGGGCAACCTGTGGTTTAACTCCATCCGTCTCGATTTCCCCGGCATGAAAACTGGCCTGGTGATGACCGATTCGTTACCTCTTTACAATGCCTGGGACCGGACGATGACGTTGGATCTGAGCCAGGCTCCCTCCTTCGTCACCGTGCGGGCTGTGCCCGCCACGCTGGCGCCACATCAGGAAGGGATGCTGTACATCACCTATGACGCCGCCAAAAAAGGCAGCTACGGACCCACGTTCGATTCGTTCTACATGATCACCAACGATACCGTCAAGCCCGACAAGAGCCTCATCGTGTGTCCTGATATCGGGGAAGATTTCTCAGCGCTGACACGCGGGCAGCTTCAGGATGCTCCCGTGATCGTCTTCGACGACACTACGTTCAACTTCGGCACCGTTGCCGCCGGTACAGTATCCCATACCTCGTCGGTTTACTGAACCACTTCCGGTGACGGTCCCGCTGATGCAGACCGTTATTTTCACCATAACCGTCACCGATACTGTGATGAGTTGCCAGGGCACGGATTCTGTCCTCGTGACCTTCGACAATTGCATCTGTCGCTGCTGATAGCTGAACCCTGAAAGGGTAACAGGTTTATCAGCCCCGTCACTGCTTAAAATCATCAAACCATAAAGGTAATTTCTCCTTTTGTGCCCTACTGTAACTATTGTGGTAATATCACCTCTCGCTCCTCGCTTCTCGCTCTTCCCTCATATCCTCTCCTGAGAATGCTTCAGGATGTTATACAGGAACTCGCGTGCCCTGAAGAGTTGGGCTTTGACGGTGCCTAAGGGCAGGTTGAGCTGCTCGGCTATCTCCTCATAGGAATACTCCTTGAAATAGCGCAGGTTGATCAGGGTGCGGTAGTTTGGTTTCAGCCTTTCGACGACCTCGCGCATGAGTTTAATCTTCTGCTCCTTGATATAATTTTCCTCCGGGTCTGGGGTGCCTGAGACGAGTGTGGCGGACAGGTCCATGCCGTCTTCCGTCTCCAGCGATTTATCCAGCGACAGCATATTTCTTCTCTTCTTACGGATGTAATCAATGCAGTTGTTGGAGGCGATCTTGAAGAGCCAGGTGCTGAAAGCAAAATCCGGCGTATACTGGTGCAGATTACGGAAAGCCTTGCCAAAAGCCTCTATGGTCAGGTCATCGGTATCGGTCGGATCATTGGTCATCTTCAGCAGCATGAAATAAAGCGAGTCCCAGTAATTATTCATCAGCTCGGCATAGGCTTTCTGGTCACCATACCGGATGGCCTGCTGCACCAACTTGTAATCACGTTCTGCTTTCTGCGTAAGATTGGAGCTTATTTCCATTTATTTGTTCTGGCGAAAATGACCGACACCTTCAGCACGGCAAAAACCAACATCAAAAATAATTCATAAAAAGGAGAAAGCAACAATAAATTCTTTTCATTTAGCTTCCGCATCGATTTTTTTATGATGAACATGAAGCTGAATAACCGTATCCCAAAGATAATCAAAACCGTTATTAAAACAGCCGGGTACCGTAACAGAAACAGGAAGGTCAGGTAAAAGAGTAACAGGCTCAAATAGTTGAGGCCGAGCAGGATCTTATGGCGTCGTTTGAAATAAACCTGTGTTTCGATATGCTGTTTACGTTGCAGCAGCCATGCCCCGAATGTTGTCCAGCCGGTGCACAGCACCTGGCCGGCAGTTTCCGTTTCTATGGCCGTGTTATTCTTTCCCGCCACCTTATTGATGAAGAGGTCATCGTCGCCGGTCATCAGTTTATAATGCGAGGTGAAGCCATGGACCTTATAAAACAACGACTTACGGTAAGCCAGGTTCTCGCCGATGCCCATATAGGGTTCGCCGGCGAGGGCAAACGACAGGTAGCGGATCCCTCTCAGCATGCTGTCGAAACGTATCCAGGAGTTCAGCATACCTTTTTGCGGAAGCAGTGTGCTGTAACCCAGAACGATCTCAGTCCCGGGGCGGAACGCCGCCTGTATCTTGCTCAGCCAGTGATCGCCTGCCGGCATGCAGTCGATATCGGTGAGGACGATGATATCGTGTCCGGCCGACTTGATGCCGATGGATAGCGGGAACTTCCTGCCTCTGAAAAAGTTCAGGTTCTCACCGATATTGACGATCTTAAGACGGGGATACCGTTGTGTCAGCGTTTCGAGGTACAGCTTCTGTTCTTCATCAGGGGACTCATTGACGATGATGACCTCAAAATCAGGATGATCCTGCGCGAGGATACGCAGCAGATGCTCCTCGCGGCCCGGATGAATCTCCTTGCCGCACAGCACCACGGACACAGGCTCGATGCTTTGGTTCTCCGCATGCTTCTGCCTGTAAAAAGCGAGCTTACCGAAGACCAGCCACAAAAAAAGAAGCTGAATAAGCGCGCAGAGAAGGTAAAAGAAAAACGTAAAAAAAAGCAGGTCGTCGGAGTAAAAGAGTGACAGGTCCATACACCCGTATGTTATGATGACAAAAATATTTATTCTTGTCTAATAAAACATACCTTTGAAGGAAATTTTAATAACATCGTTTTGTCCGTAAAAATTCTCTTCCGGGTCATGTCAGATGATCCTGTAATCCGGCAGGGACGATGATTTTCAACCTTCAACATACCGATAAAAACACAAAAGCACGTGCGGGTGAGATCGTCACTGACCACGGCCACTTCCCGACGCCGGCTTTCATGCCCATCGGCACGGTGGGGATGGTGAAGGCGGCCCATCTGCGTGAGATAAGGGATGACATCGGTGCCGGGATCATCCTCGGCAACACCTATCATCTCTACCTGCGGCCCGGCACGGCTGTCATCGAGGCTGCCGGCGGCCTGCACCGCTTCAACGGCTGGGACAGGACCATCCTCACCGACAGCGGCGGCTACCAGGTCTTCTCACTGGCGTCGCGACGCAAGGTGAAGGAAGAAGGCATCCTGTTCCACTCCCACATCGACGGCTCCCTTCATACCTTCACACCCGAGAATGTCATCGACATCCAGCGCGCCATCGGCAGCGACATCATCATGGCCCTCGATGAGTGCACGCCTTACCCCTGCGACTATGACTACGCCTCGCAGTCCATGCAGCGCACCCACCGCTGGCTGCGGCGCTGCATGTCGCGTTTCGCCGCTACACCGCCGAAGTACGGCTACCGGCAGGATCTCTTCCCCATCGTCCAGGGCAGCACTTACCCTGACCTGCGCGGCCAGTCGGCCGAGACCGCCGCCGCAATGGATGCTCCCGGCAATGCCATCGGCGGTTTGTCGGTAGGTGAGCCCGCCGAGGAGATGTACGGCATCACCGAACTGGTGTGCTCCATACTGCCGGAGTCAAAACCACGTTATCTGATGGGTGTGGGCTCGCCGGCCAACATCCTCGAGACCATCGCCCTGGGCATAGACCTGTTCGACTGTGTCATGCCCACACGCAATGGCCGTAACGGATGGCTTTTCACTAAGAATGGCATCATCAACCTACGCAACGGGAAGTGGAAGAACGACTTCTCGCCAGTGGATGAGGAGGGCTACTGTTTTGTTGATAAGGACTATTCCAAAGCTTTCCTGCGCCACCTTTTCGTGGCCGGTGAGATGCTCGGCCCCATGATCGCCACCCTCCACAACCTGGCCTTTTACATGTGGCTCATGCGTGAGGCCCGGGCACAGATCATCGACGGCACCTTCGGCGAATGGAAGACAACCATGACAGGGCCGTTGCAGGAAAGAATATAACGACCTGTTAATGAAACGTATCGATTATTATATCATCAAAAAATTCCTCGGCACCTTCTTCTACGCCATCGCCCTGCTCATCGTCATCGTCGTGGTGTTCGACTTCTCCGAGAAGATCGACGATTTCATCAGAAAAGCGGCGCCCCTCAAAGAGATCATCTTCACCTACTATTTCAACTTCATCCCCTATTTCATCAACCTCTTCGTCTACCTCTTCACCTTTATCTCGGTCATCTTTTTCACCTCCAAGATGGCCGCCAACTCCGAGATCGTCGCCATCCTCAGCAGCGGCATCAGCTACCGGCGCCTCATGCGGCCCTACCTCATCTCATCTGTCTTCCTGGCCGTCATGTCGTTCATGCTGGCCAACTTTGTCATACCACACACCAACCGGAAGCTGGTCGAGTTCGAGAAAAGATACATCAACGACCCGCGCAGCACCAGGGACATCAATATACACATGCAGCTCGACCCGCAGACTTACATCTATGTCGAAAGCTTCAACACCCAGAATCAGACAGGGTATAAATTTTCGCTTGAGAAAATAAACAAGAAAGGGCTCTATTACAAGCTGACCTCCGACAAGTGTGTCTGGGACAGCCTCACCAACACATGGAACGTTTACAACTATGCCGAGAGGACCCTCAACGGCATGAACGACATCATCGACAGGGGCAGGGTAAAGAACATGGCACTTAATTTAAAGCCCGAGGATTTCACCCTCAAGGTGGAGGATGTCATCACGATGAATTTCTTCGACCTGAACCGTTTCGTCAGGGACGAGAAGATGAAGGGCACACGTAAGGTCATCGAATACATTGTAGCGCAGCAGAAGCGCATCGCCAACCCTTTTGCCACCATCATCCTGACGTTCATCGGCTTCGCCCTGTCGAGCCGCAAGATACGCGGCGGCATAGGCATGCACCTGGGCATCGGCATCACTATCACTTTCTCTTACATCCTCTTCATGCAGATCTCCACCGTTTACGCCACTTACGGCAACCTGTCGCCGTTCATGGCCGCGTGGATACCCAATTTCATCTTCGGGGTGGTGGCCATTTTCCTTGTCAAATACGCACCCAAGTGACGGTCTTTTATAAAGTCCCAAGCCACTGAAAGGCGTCAGGAAAGATGATCTCCGGTGTTGTATCTTTCGGAAACAGGCCGTACACCGCCGAGCCGCTGCCGGTCATCGAGGCGTAGATGGCGCCGGCCTCATAGAACCTGTCCCTGATGCGGCCTATTTCGGGAAAGCGGGTCGTCAGCGGTCCTTCAAAATCATTGGTGACAGTCCCCTTCCATTCCGGCAACGGACGGGTGAGGAGGTCTTTCAAGACACAATCTCTTTTTTCAGGCCCGATCATGCCATAAGCTTCGGCTGTGGAGATGTGGACAGGTGGCACGACGATCATAATGGGATGGCCGGACAGGTCAACGTCGCACACCTCGATCTTGTCACCACGCTCCCATGCATAGGCCGGCTTATCCCGAAGGAAAAAAGGGCAGTCGCTGCCCAGGCGGGCAGCGTAATCTTGTAACGCTTCTGATGACAGCCGCAGGTCAAAAAGGCGGCCGAGAAGCATCAGGGTGTGGACGCCGTCGGAGGAGCCGCCGCCGAGGCCCGCACCGGCAGGGATGACCTTGTGGAGATGGATGTGGACGGGGGCGAGAGTATGGTCGGCAGCCAGTATGCGGTACGCTCTGATACAGAGGTTATCGCCGGTATCGCCCGGGACCTCCAGGCCGGTCATGCTGAAATGATCCTGGTGATCCGGCGCAACGATGATCTCAAGGATGTCGGTCAGCGGTACGGGGTAAAAGACCGTTTCGATGTCGTGGTAGCCGTCATCGCGCAGGCCTGTGACCCACAGGCCGAGGTTGATTTTACAGTTAGGGAATGTCAGCATGGCCTCACCCCCCGGCGAGGTTGTATCGGAATTGATGTTTTTTGTTTAACCACAGAGGGCGCAAAGAACGCAGAGAATAAAAAAATCGATTCTTTATTTCTCAGAGTTCGCTGTATTACTCCGACACCTCTATGGTTAAATCAGATTTTGATACAACCCCGGGTGTTATATTTTCCATTATAGTATATGC
>Ga0209610_1001105_pt1 | contig 14115 bp, 10 predicted proteins | sample LakKivw275mmetaG_FD_184137 | JGI IMG/M metagenome (GOLD analysis project Ga0209610, IMG submission 184137) | Anoxic lake water microbial communities from Lake Kivu, Rwanda to study Microbial Dark Matter (Phase II) - Lake Kivu water 275m metaG... | ecosystem: Environmental > Aquatic > Freshwater...
CACGTGAGTCCATAAGATCCTGTAGGGCCTGCTTCTCTCTTAAGTCAACATCAGCCGGATACTCCTTTTCCCATATCCTGTTTAAAGCGTTCCTCTCCAGTTTTACAAATCCGTCTTTTCCAATAGATGCCAGTTTAAAACCGGAAGCTTTAACGAAAATGTACCTTTTATCTTTAAAAGATGTATTGCCGCCACCAGCCAGTAAAAAGCTTGGGTCTTTTCCATAAAAACGAGAAATTCTAACCAGTTCTTTTATACTCATATTTCTCTTATACAAATTAAAATAAATTATATACCAAATCTGTACCTTCGCCTGAGCTCACCTGCGCTCTGATTTGTCTTTGCAGTATACCCGGTCAGGGGTATGATATTTTCATGAATAGCATCCAGTATCCACTCTTTCTGGGGGAAAAAGATATCTTCCAGCTCTGGAGCAGGGGTAATCCAGTTCCTGGAACCTATAACCACAGGAGAAGCATCCAGTAAGTCAAAGGCGAGTCTGGCAATATTGGCAGCTACGTTATGCATATAGGAACCCCTTTCCACAGCCTCCGAGCCCAGCAAAACCTTACCAGTCTTCTTAACAGATTCTAAAATTATATCATAGTCCAGTGGGACAATACTTCGCAAATCAATAACTTCAACACTTATCTTATAGTCCTTTTCCAGGATTTCTGCAGCTTCCAGGGCTGTATAAAGAAATGGGCCGGAGGAAAGGATAGTAATATCCCTGCCCCTTTTTCGTACAGAAGGCTCACCAAAATTTACCTCGTAGTATCCTTCAGGGACTCCTCCTTCATTAAAGAGCTCCGGGTAATCATATATTTTCTGGCTTTCAAAAAAGATCACTGGATCACATTCTGCAAGCGCCTTATTCATAAGTCCCTTGGCATCATAGGGAGTTACAGGATAAACAACTTTAAGACCGGGAATATGGTTCACTATAGTTGACCAGTCCTGGGAGTGCTGGGCTCCATATTTTGCTCCAATAGAAATTCTAACCACTACCGGCATTTTTAAAATACCAGCAGACATGCTCTGCCATTTTGACAGCTGGTTAAATATCTCATCACCTGCGCGCCCTAAAAAATCACAGTACATAAGTTCACAGACAACACGGCCTCCTTCCAGCCCGTAGCCTACAGCAGCCCCTACAATCCCTGCTTCAGAAATAGGGGTATTAAAAAGGCGGTGATAAGGCAGAGCCTCTGTCATACCACGATATACAGCAAACGCACCTCCCCAATCTCGATTCTCTTCACCAAAAGCAATCATAGTAGGATCAATATAGAAGCGATGCATCATAGCCTCAAAAACTCCATCCCGGAAGTTAAAAGCTTTCATTTTGGGAACCGGATTTCCCTTTTCGTCAAATCCTTTCCTTACCTTGCTGCGGATCTGCACCACTCTTGGGTTTTCCTCCAGGGGATGATTCACTTCCGGAGCTCTTTCGCTGAAGCGCTCCACTTTTTTATTGGAAAACATAATCGTACCAATATATTCCGATCGGCTGTCCATACGAGGAGAAATTTTAATATCAACTGCTAGCTTGAACATTTCAAATACCATATCATCCACAACTTTTTTTATTTCCTCCAGTTCCTCCTCAGTCATGATATGGTGAGAAACCATTTTATTCCTGAAGGCTCCAGTAGCATCTGCTTTTTCCCATCTTTCAATTTCCTCTTTAGTCCTGTAGCTTGAAGCATCCGATGGTGAATGGCCGCTGATACGGTAGGTAACCGTATCCAGCAGAACCGGTCCCAGACCCTTGTCTAAAATTTTTCTTTTTCTTTTCATAGCATCAATAACGGCCAGAGGATCGTATCCATTGACTCTTTCTGCATGCATCTCGTCGGGATTAATACCGGCTCCAAGTCGGGCTAGTATTTTGAACCCCATAGTCTCGCCGCCTGTCTGACCACCCATTCCATAATGATTGTTCATACAGTTAAAAATAAGAGGCAGTCCCCCGCCCAGATTTTTATCCCATAGGGTCCGGTATTGCTCCATAGTGGCAAAACAAATTCCTTCCCATACGGGACCACATCCAAAAGAACCATCGCCAATATTAATAATAACGATACCAGGAGCACGGTTAACCCGTTTATATAAAGCGGCCCCCGGGCCAATAGAGCCGGAACCACCTACAATCGCATTGTTAGGATAAATGCCAAAGGGAGGGAAAAAGACATGCATAGAACCGCCTAACCCTTTATTCAAACCTGTCTTCCGGGCAAAATTTTCTGCATAAGTGCCATAGATTAAAAATTTTCTGGCCAATTCTTTGTAACTGCCCTGGTGATTTTTTTCCACTACCTTAAGTATTGAACCATCCATATAGCTCTTCATAATATCAATTAGCGCCCCGTCACTTAGTTTCCTTATGGCAGAGAGACCCTTTGCCAGGACTTCGCTGTGACTCCTATGAGAGCCATAAATATGATCGCAGATATCCAGGGTGAATGCCTGTCCTACAGCTGCTGATTCCTGGCCAATCGAGAGATGAGCCGGCCCTTTGTGATTATATTCAATTCCCCTGTATGCACCCTCCTTTTTTATTTTATCCAGAATTGTTTCAAATTCACGCAAAACACACATATCATGATAGATAGCTTTAAAATCATCCTTTGAAAAAAGCTTTTTCTCTTCATCTATTGATTTGTTATAAGCATTTACCTCTATAGGTTTAAATTCAATTTTATCTTTCGCAAAAACAACTTCAGGTATTATTTCAATAGACTTCGGCATTGTAACGCTTTACCTCCCTTTATTTTATTTGACAAATTACCTCTTTTATAGCCTCTGAGACTGTTGGGTGGGGGAAAACTATTTCCTTAATATCCTCTACACTCATTTCCATTTCTATAAAAGCAGCTATCCCATATATCATTTCACTGGCCACCCCTCCAATTATATGGACACCCAAAATTTCATGATACTGGCTCCCTGTAAGTACTTTCACATATCCCTGCTTTTTTTCGTTTTCAGCTACAAAGCGACCTGATATATTCAGAGGCAGTATATTTTTTTTATAATTAATCTCTTCTTGCTGCAGCATCTGTTCTGTCATTCCTGCAGCCGCCACCTCAGGATGGGTATAAATAACATTAGGAATTGCCTTATATCGCATCACATCCTTTTTCCCGAACATATTATTCACTGCCACAATTCCTTCTCTGGCAGCTGCATGGGCTAACAGACATCTGCCTGTAACATCACCGCATGCCCAGACACCAGGAACACTTGTCTTTCCCTGCAGATCTGTTTTTATTCCCTTAGTATCGTAAAGCATCCCAATCTCATCCAATCCAATATTTTCCAGATTGGGCAGTCTGCCAGTGGCATTAAGAATGATCTCACTTTGTACTGCTTCAATATTTCCATTTTCACCTTTGTAGGCAATTCCCTCTTTGTCGATACTGGTAACTATGCTGGAAAGAGCAAAATCAATACCCTTCTTTTCAAGACTTTTAAGTAAATAAGAGGCTATTTCTGTATCCATTTGATAAGCAATATGAGGAAGCATTTCGATTACTTTTACCTCTGTTCCCATTTCATTAAAGAAATAAGCAAATTCCAGTCCTATTGCCCCTGCTCCGATAATAGTCAGGGATTTTGGGATCCTGTTCAGTTCTAAAATAGCTGTTGCATCCAACACATGGGGAGAATCAATGCCCTCAATGGGAGGTACAGCCGGCCTGGAGCCAGTGGCGATCAGGATATTTTTTGCCTCATAATCTTTTTTATTAACAGTCATAGTATTTTTCGCTGTAAGGCGCCCTTCACCCCATATTGTTTCCACACCACTTCGCTTCAATTTACCTTCGATGCCTTTTGTCAGTAAGGATACAACCTCCTTTTTCCGCTTCTGAATCTGCCCGTAGTCTATTTCCGGTTTTCCAGCCTTTATACCATAATTTTCTGCCTCTCTTACTACCTGCAATATCTTTGCAGAATGAAGCAATGTTTTTGTGGGAATGCAGCCTGAATTCAGACATATTCCCCCAATATGCTTCTTTTCAATTAAAGCCACCTTTTTACCCATTTCCCCTGCATGTGCCGCTGCTTCATATCCTCCAGGACCGGCGCCCAATACTATTAAATCATACATAATACCTCCCTATCACCCTTAAATATTTAATCCGGCAATATTTTCGAAGTTTTCGATATTGTCTTTTAAAGCCACCAGAAACCGCGCAGCTGGTGCCCCATCGATTACCTGGTGATCTACAGTTAAACAAAGTTTTATATGTTCAATAAATTGCACCCCTTCACCTGTTTTGACAGGTTTTAAATCTATGTTGCATATTCCTAAAACAGCCACCTGTGGGGTGTTGAGAATCGGTGTAAAATATTCAATACCCATACCCCCTATATTTGTCGTTGTAAAGGTACCCCCTGTTAAATCGTCAGGAGCTATATTTCCTGACACAGCCTCATTGGAGAGCTTTTCCACAGCCAGGGAAAGTTCTTTTAAAGAGAGCTTTTGCGCACTCCTGACAACCGGCACCATTAGTCCCCGGGATGTATCACATGCAAAGGCTAAATTGATATCCTCATACTGGTACACTTTGCCACCAATAAATTCAGCATTTAATTCAGGATGAGACACGAGTGTACAAATAACAGCGTAAATAACCATATCATTAATGGTTATATTAGGTATGGAATGCTCAGTTGTTATACTTTTAATCTTTTTACGCAGAGATAATATAGCATCAGCCCGGGCAGAGACAGTAATTGTATACTGTGCGGTCTCCATAAGAGAGGAATGCATATGCTTAGCAATAGTAGAACGGATAGTTGATAATCTTTTACCTGGCTGCCTCAAGTCCTCCCTGATAATCATGCCGCCAGTACCACTGTATGTACCCTTGTGTGTCCAGCCTTCATCCAGTAATTTCCCTGCCAGACTTGAGAATCGGGGAGTAGTATGGAAATATTTGATTACATCCCTTTCCAGTATTCTGCCATGCGGACCACTACCAATAATACCATCCAGTTTAACACTGTGTGTTTTGGCAAATTGTTTTGCCCTTGGACTTATCCCCCCGGATGTCCAATCCTCTTCTTTAACTGCTTGCTGGTCTACTACAGTTTCTTTTTCCTCAGCTGCTAATCTTTCTACCAAGGTTCCCCTTTTACTTTCAGGTATTTCTATTTCTTCTTTATCTTTTTCTTTAACCGGCTGCTCGGGCGGCGTCTTTTTTACTTCTTCAGATTTAGGTCTGTAGGATTCAAAATCTTCACCCTGGCTGCCTATCACGGCAATATTTGTCAGTACGGGAACTATATCTCCCTCTGTAAAAAAGGTTCCCAGGAGAATACCGCTGTCAGGAGCATCCACTTCAAAAGTAGTTTTATCAGTCTCAATTTCAAGCAGTATATCACCCTTTTTTATCTTTTCACCCTCTTTCTTTTTCCAAGAGCTAATAATACAAGATTCAACTGTATTTCCCAACCTGGGGATTATAACCGGTGTAGCCACTTCATCCTCCTTGATTATATTTTTTCAGCATTTGCCAATAAATATTCCTCTGCTTCTAAAGACCAGAGTCCCCTATTATTTTTTGTGATATGGTAAAGCTCCTTAAACAGGGGATTTTTATCCTGCAAATTTTTAAAATCTTCTATTGCTGTCAGATCCAGCTTTATGTTGGTATAAATTAATTTTTTTCCACCCGGAATTTGAGGAAGGTTTATAATAGTATCTGCCACTGCGTCCAGTCCCCCGATATGAGTTATCATCACAGCAGGTTTCACCAGCTTTTGCCCCATCAAATTTAAAGCTATCCTCATATCCTCTGTATTCCCGCCGCTGGTACCAGCAATATGCGTTGAGCTGTAATGGACATTATAAAAATTAATTCTTGCAGTAAACTGTGGGTTGTTGGGACCCGCAAAAAAATTGAGGCAGCCATGGGGTTTGAGAATAGCATCTCCCATTTCAACAAGAGATTCCACAGGAGCAAAAACAAACACATCATCAAAACCTTTACCCCCTGTGTATTCCAGAAGATGGGCTCTTATATCATTTATCTTTAAGGAATTTATATATACCAGTTTTACACCTTCCTCCTCTGCTTCCAGGGGTGGGAAAATGCTTTCTGCCCACTTAAGGCGTTTTTCATCAATATCTAGCACCACAAGGAGCAAGGGTTTATTTTCCGAATGAATGGCGCAGTCCAGGGCTCCCAGCCCCATAGGTCCTGCACTGGCAAGCAAAGCCATGTTACCCCCCTTTTTAATCCCCATATGATGAACATGGGAACCGGGTGTCGTATGATAGCTTGCGTTAAAAGCTCCGACAATACAGGACATGGGTTCAGACAAAGAAGCAGGAAAATAGCCCTCACCATCATATTTTAACAGGCACTGACATTCCATTACCTCATTAGGTATGATAATGTAGCTAGCATTGCCTCCCATGTACCTGTAAGAATATCCCGGGGCAGCAAGGCTTCCTTTATAGTTTAAAGCCGGTTGTATGGAAAACTTATCACCGGGGAAAAACTGTCCCTGCCACTTTTTACCTACTTCAATAATGTTGCCGCTAAATTCATGGCCAATGATAATTGGATTTTCACTAATGTCTGCAGGCACCCGTTTATGATCAGCTCCCTGTTCTGCCGCTTTATGGCAAGACATACAGATACTATTAGAAACGATATGGGCCAAGATCTCATCTTCCTTTAAAGGTGGGAGTTCAAATTCTTCCATCCGTAAATCATATTTACCATATAACCGTACAGCTTTTGTTTTCATACTCTTTCCCTTACTCTATTTTTACCCGCTTTTTTAAATACCTGAATTCGTTCATTTAAATCCGGGTATTTTTTTATCATCTTTTTTGAGAAAAGACCTTCATTTAAATCTTCCTCTACCCTCTTTTCATGGCCAATTAATGCCCATGCTGCATCCACAAGATTATGCAGCTCCGGGTTTTTCAGGATTTCACAGATAAAGGACTGCCTGGGAGAATTAATATCCTCACCACTAATTTGAAAAAAGCCATATTTTTTACATAAGCCCTGGATACGTTTTATCTGGGCCATACTATTCCTCGTAGGCACATAAGTAACAGCCTTAAAACCCAGCTCTTTGATCACATCAAAGAGTAATTCCAGGTAATCATCTTCAAATTTCTGAGCCTTTTTATCACCAGTTACAGATTCAGTAATATCGCCTAAATAGGAATATGCAGATATAGACCCTGTTTCATCAGCCAGGGCCAGAACATCCTTTACATCAGGGCACTCTGTAGTTGCATTAATATAAAAAAGTTCCACTAGACTGCTTTTTAAGACATGGAGAATATCATAGGCATAGAAATTATTTTTTTTATCTTCCAGGTAGGCAAGGTTTTTCTTTGAAATTTCTATTTTTAGCTTATGCTGTAAAAACTCAATCACTTCCCTTCCTTTTGAGAATTTTGCCATTATCTTCCGGGCAAGAGCAAAAAGGATATGCCTTTCTGTTATGGTACCTCCCTGCAGAGCATAGGAAAGAGGCAGGACATCCAGATCAAAATCCAAAGATAATGAAACAGGTTCTAATATCTCATTCAAACGCTGTACCATTAACAGGTTTCGTTTATTCCGCTCCTCTCTGTAAGGGGCAAAAAAGGAATTTATCCTGTCAATCTGGTTATCAGAAACTCCATAAATAATTATGTAAGCTACAGACCTCTGATCAGGATTATTTATACGTCTGCTCTTAAGGAGAGTTTTTGAAAAATCCGCCCTGCATTCCACCCCTTTAGTGGTAGGAATCCCTGCTATCTCACCTGCCTTAATAAATTCCCTGGCACCACTGATGGTATCATGATCCATGATGCCTGCGATTTGCAATCCAGAGCGAAAGGCCATCCATATGGACATAGCAGGTGTATAATATGAAAAGGAGAAGGTTGTATGGATATGGTTATTAATATAATAATCCATCTGCTTTCTTGGCAGCTGTTCAGCCTTTTCCTCTTCCAGAATCGACCTTAAATTATCCAGACGCTTTTCAGGCTCCCTGTCATTTAAAAGATCCCGGTATTTTATGATTTCCCTCTCCATTTCTACCACCATATTTAACTGTATTGAATAATTGTGATTTACCTTACCTTAACATGATCTGGCCACCGGTTACCGGAACAACCTGACCCGTTTCATATTTCTGATCAATGATATAAAAAATAGCTTTAGCTACATCATTTATCTGGCATCCCCGTTTCATAGGGACTTTGCTTTCATAGAATTTCCGGACATCCTTTATTGTCCTGGCGCCGGGGACTTTATTGGATTTTAGATACTGGATAAAGAGCCCATTTTGGGGATCAGACCAGAGAGGGCCTTCGAAAAAATTCCCAGGGCAGACCGCATTTACTTTAATATTATATTCTATAAGCTCCAGAGCAAAACTCTGGGTGAGGCCTATCCCGCCAAACTTGCTGCCGGCATAAGTAAAATTCTTCTTGCTTCCCTCAAGACCGGACTTGGAGTTTATCTGGATGATATCTGAAAAGTAATCATGATTAAAACGAAATTGAGTTTTCATAGGTTCAGAAGCATACTTAGTGCAGAGAAAGAATGCTGTATAGTTTACTTTAGTGGAAAGCTCAAAACTTTCCAGATCCATATTCTCCAGACCCCCTGCTTTAAGAACCCCTGCATTACTGATAAAAATATCGATACCCCCATATTCTGCTACAGTCTCCCAAATCATATTCTTCACATAATCCTCATTGGTCACATCCACTTCCACAGCTAAAGATTTACCCTGGCCATATTCTTCATTCAATTTTAAAGCATTTTTCCTTGCCATATCTGCATTTAAATCTGCCAGGATGACATTAGCTCCCTCTTCTGCCAGGGACTGCGCAATACCTTTACCAAATCCCTGAGCGGCACCGGTTACAATGGAAATTTTTTCCGATAAGCCCTTCCCCCCTGTTTGAAGCCCGGTAACCACTTTGCCATAGTTTTGAGAAAGACAGCTCTCAATTTCTGTAAAATTGATTTTATTATTAAGTGAACCATAATTCTTGACTTTCACCAGGTCCAGAAAAAGAGCCATTCGTTTATCAGCTGCTGCTTTTGTTTCTCCCCAGGCAAAAACACCAGTCCCCTGGATAGCGATGATATTTACATCCGTCCGCCTTTTTAATTCTTCTTTAATTACCCTGTATTGTTCATCCATATCTTTACATTTAACTATGTAAGCAGGGATTAGTATTTTATTCAGTGTCTGATTATTTTTTACTGGTGAAAAGATAGAAAAGAATTCCTCCCCGTCCTCTATATACCGGGAAACCAGATCATTAGTTTTAAAGACTACAATCGAAGCCTCATTTTTTCTTAACAACATCCTTAAAGCCGGAGCTATCCTTATAACATCCTCCCGGCAGCAAAAAACCGGCCTAAAGGAAATTTTATCCTTAATCTCATCCATTACAGTACTCATAGTATTTTCCCTTCAAAAAGATTTAAAATATAGGGATTTTCAACATCATCAGTCACAATGGTGTCTATAGCATCCAGATTACAAACCTTAGCCCCTCCGTGTATATGAACCTTTGAAGAATCAAAAAGGAGGATTTTTTTATTACTATGTTCAATACCGGCACTGGCAACTGCTGCTGCCTCTTCATCCGAGCAGTAGATACCTTTATTCTCAATAATCGAGTCTGCGGAAAAAAAAGCAATATTAAAATGAAATTGGTTTATAACAGATATTGCTTCAGGGCCAACCAGTGTACGGTTCAGCGGGTTTATTCTTCCCCCTGTGAGAACCACCTGGATGTTTTTATTTTTCTGTAAATTGAGAAAGGTATCAATTCCTGAGGTTACAATCCGGACATTATCAGGAAAGATATGTTCAGATAAAAAATAGCTGGTTGAGGAAGCATCCAGAAAGATATACATATCCGATTTGATTAATGAAATAGCTTTTTTTGCAATTTTCTTTTTTCTATCAGATTGAATAAGCAGCCTTTTATCATGGCCATAATTTGCCAGATCAAAATTCTTAAGCGTAGCTCCTCCATGTACCCTGTTTAAAAGACCTTTATTTTCCAGTTCAACCAGGTCTCTTTGAATTGTAATCCTTGAGCAGTAAAGGTGATTTTCTAATTCCTTCAAGGTAATTGATGCTTTCTCTGGTAAAAGATTGAGTATAGTCCTATGCCTTTCAGTTTTTGATAGATTATTCTGACTATTATTTTCTTCCATTTGTTTATTAATATATCATATATATCATTATATTTCAAGATACTATTTCATTTTATATCATATTAATTATGGAAAATCCCTTCTTATGGATGAATAGGAGAAATTTATCTCACCCTGATATCTCATATAAAAATCTATATGAAATACAGTATGGAGCTTCTGCAGGATTGCGCTTTATATGAAAATAATATCAGTGGAAGGGTTACTTGTGAAAAGTAATTCAATTATAAGTACCAGGATTTTAGATTATCAGTAAAACTATCATACATTTATTCTAAAAGGCAAATTAACTATAAAATTCTATAATTAAATTTTTATAATATTTTTAAATACCTGCTATATTCTTCACTCCATCTGTCTCTATCTTTGGGCTCATAGCTTATAACTTTAGATGAAGCCAATGATATCTTCCTTCCCTCATCCAAAGTCTTTATCTCGCCTGATGCTTTAAGCTGCATAAGTAAGTTTCCAACCGATGTGGTTTCAGTTGGACCTGCTACAACTTGAATTCCTGCAGCATCAGCAGTCCACTGACATAGGAGTTTATTTTGAGTTCCTCCACCCACAAGATGGAGAAGTTCTATTTTTTTGCCTGTTAGCTTTTCCAATTTATTAAGATCATATTTAAACTTCATTGCAAGACTCTCATAAATACACCTTGAAATCTCACCTATACTTTCTGGAATACCTTGGCCTTTTTCCTTGCAATATTTACTTATTGCTTCAGGCATATCTACTTGAGGTTGAGTAAAAATAGGGTCATCAACATTAATAAATGATTTAAAGGGTTCAGCAGTAGTAGACAATTTAACTATTTCATCCCAGGATATGGGCCTACTGCTATCTTTAATCCATTTTTCCCTACACTGTTGAATTATCCAGAGTCCAGTTATATTTTTAACAAATAAATTTAGTCCTTCCACTCCACCTTCATTTGAAAAACCAGCACTTAAAGCTTGGCCGTTTATTATAGGACTTTCTGTCTCCTTGCCAATTATGCACCAGGTCCCCATGCTTATAAATGCCCAATTCTTATTTTTGCTTACTACAGGTATACCGGCAACTGCCGAAGGTGTATCATGTGCCGCAGGGGCTATTACCGGAATAGTTTTTATTTCTAATTCACTGCATACATTATTTGAAATATTATCAATTCCTTCCCCTGGTTTAATAATCTCAGGAAATATATCTCTAGGAAGATCCAACTTATCAAATATTCTATCTTCCCATCTACCTTCTTTTTGGTTATACATTATAGTAGTTGTAATTCTTGTATACTCATTATAGACTCTGCCAGTTAAAAAATAGTTAAATATATCAGGCATAGTTAGAAATCTATCCCCATTTACAAATTCTGGAGCATTCTGCAGTTTTAAAGAATATAAATGAAATAAGTCAAATATAGTTGTAATTGTAGCACCAGTAAGCTCAAATAATTCTCTTCTGGAAATAATTTTATATAGGCTACGAGCATCAACTTTTCTTTTTTCATCTCGGTAGTGAACAGGATTTGAAATAAGTTTTCCATTGCTGTCAATAAACCCAAAATCAGCTCCCCAGGTATCAAGTGCCATAGATGTTATATTCTTGTATTTTTTCACTGAAGATTGAATTCCAATCATTAATTCCGAGTAAAGCCTGAGTATGTCCCAGTAGAGAGTCCCTGCTGCATACACAGGTCTATTATCGAATCTGTGAGTTATTTCTATATCAAATTTGTTACCATCAAATCTTGCTATTGCGGAACGCCCATTACTTGCTCCAAAGTCAAAAATTAGGTAGTTTTTGGAAACCATAAATACTCCTGACTATTAATTCATCTGAATTGATTTATAAAAATTACTAATAATAATTATTATTATATATTATCTACATTTGAATAGATTATCTCTTTGATGTCACTTCTTTTTCATATTTTAAAACTTCATCAATCCATTCCATATCATTTGGAACTCCCATAGAATCGCAGTAGTAGTTCCAAATTGCACCAAATGGCATAGATTTTAAAGTCTCCAAAAACCCAAGCCTTGCAAATAAGTTGTCACTTTCTTCATAACTTTTAAGGATATGGGTTGGCTCAAGCAGTGCAATAAGCAGTGATTTTAGTACTGCTCTTGCACCAATAACCCAGGCACCTATTCTATTAATAGAACCATCAAAAAAATCTGTAGCTATATATACTTTAGAAAGTGCATCTGCTCTTATAATTTCAGCCATAATGGCTATAAGTTCTTCCGTAAGAATTGGCACATGATCACTATCCCATCTAACACCTCTGCTTATATGAAGTAGAATCCCTCTTATAAAAGGAAGAACTGCTGATAATTTATCTGAGACGATCTCTGTTGGATGGTAATGTCCTGTATCAAAAGTAATAAGCTTATCTTTTTTTACAGCATAGCTTAAATAAAATTCATGTGACCCTACAACATAGCTTTCTGATCCTATACCAAACAGCTTACATTCAAGTGCATCTAGCATATTATCTTCTGGATAATCTACTGTAAATATCTCATCTAGAGATTTTCTTAAAATCTCTCTATGCTCTAACCTACTTACCGTTAAGTCTTTAGACCCATCAGGAATCCATATATTCATAATACAGGGGATCTTTAGCTCTCTTCCAATATAATTAGAAATTTCTCTACATTTTTTAACATGCTCAATCCAGAATCTTCTTACTTTTTCATCCTTACTTGATAAAGTATATCCACTAATTGCCAAGGGATGAGAAAATAGTGTTGAGTTAAAATCTATACCAACATTAAGCTTTTTCGCCCAGTCTATCCAACTAGAAAAATGCTCTGGTAAAATTTCATTTCTATTAACTGCTTTCCCTTTAAAATCACCATATATTGCATGAAGATTTAATCTTTTTCTACCAGGTACCAGTGAAAAGGTTTTTTCAATATCAGATCTAAGTTCATTTATATTTTTCGCTTTTCCAGGATAGTTTCCTGTAGATAATATGCCACTGCCTCCGGAAAGAATAGCACCATGGCTTTCAAATCCTCCTACATCATCACCTTGCCAGCAGTGAATAGAAATAGGAATATCTTTTAATTTACTTAGCACATAATCTGTATCCATTCCATATTTCGTATACTGCTTTCTTGCCAGTTCATATGCTTCTTTTATTTTTGTATTCATCTTTATCCTACTAATATTTCTCTTATTTATACTTACACCCAATCATTTCTTAAGATAAGCTTTATTAGAACTATCTTTTGAAAATATTTTTTTAAATGTAAAAACTCACTTCCATATTATAAAAAACTTCAAACTTATTTTCCATCACAATACTCAATCACTGCTTCACCTAGATAAAAGCCCAGTATTTTTCTAGATACAAACTTCTTTAATATCTTTTAAAATAATTTTAACTTTGCCTATTACACCTGATTTTTCTTTTCTTTTTTCAATTATTTTCTTAGGTGCATTTCTAACACAAGCTGATATTGCGATAATATTTTGCATAAGCCAGTATAAAGTATCCTATCTTGTAAGACGTTATCAGGAAAGCATAGGCAAGATAATCCCGCTTCGCGGGTTTGTGCATGATATAGGAAGATCTATTACCCATAAGGTAAAAATTATAGATATGCATGCTAAAGGTTACAGCACAAAAGATATCGCAAGATCTATGTCCCATGCTCCAACATCTGTTGATAGATATATCAGAGATTTTGAAAGGGTAAAAATGCTTAACTTAAAAGGAATGAGCCAAAGTGAGATTAGCTATATTACTTCACTGTCTGAGTCCCTTGTTATCGAATATATCAAAATTATCAAAGAACAAATGTTAAAAAATTAACAAATACGTTATATTTATTAATGACCTGGGGTCAATTGACCCTATTAGAATTTAAACAAAGATGAGAAATTAGTTAAAAAT
>Ga0209610_1001110_pt1 | contig 14045 bp, 13 predicted proteins | sample LakKivw275mmetaG_FD_184137 | JGI IMG/M metagenome (GOLD analysis project Ga0209610, IMG submission 184137) | Anoxic lake water microbial communities from Lake Kivu, Rwanda to study Microbial Dark Matter (Phase II) - Lake Kivu water 275m metaG... | ecosystem: Environmental > Aquatic > Freshwater...
GCTCTCCTGGCTGCATGTTCGGGGGAAGGTGAAAGACAACCGTCAGGTCGGTTGCGCCGTGTGCCGTAGTCCAGTATGCTGGCGCGAATTCGCCGCTGGTGTATGTTTTTGGCTCGTTCGTATCGTTGTAAAGCATGTGGGTGATCCGCCCGACGGCCACGTGGAGGTGACCCGTGTCCCCAGGCTGGATAGCGTGTGCCCCCATATCCACTGCAAAGCCGTAAGGGCCATCCCCCTGGAAGTCCGATGAAATGGTGAGTGAATTACCGTCCACGTCAGCCGTGATGCTGCTGAAGTCGTAATCGCCGTTTGGCATGCCCACGTCCACGAAGTCAATCACGTGTGCTCCAGGATCGTTGGTAAATACAAAGTAATAGTCCAATGAAACCGTGCCGTCGTTGTTCCAAAAAACGTGGACTACTTCCTGGTTGAGATTGAAAGAATACTCCTGGGCGACCGCGCTGGTTGATAAGGCAATAACCAGGGTGAGGGCGAGTGAAAAGACAAGAAGGCATTTCTTCATGGTTCCTCCATTTCACGCATCACGTACACGTAAACTACCACTTCGGCTCTTCTGTCAGTTGATAAACCGTATTGCAATAGGGGCAGGTGACCATTGGCGCGCCGTTGACCAGCTTGATGTTATCGGCAGTCAACTCACCGCCGCAGGAGCGACACTTCATGGCTTCGATCTTGGTCTCGCCGGGCAGGTCCACCTTCACGGTGACGTTCTGGACAGTCTCTTGTTTTGTCTTGCGCGCGGCGAGAACGAGCAGGACGATTCCAGCTATGAGTGCGATCGCGCCGATGCATAATCCGGCATTTCCAATCCCTGTTACACCTTGCGCCCCGCCGGACGCGCCGAGGAGGAGAAAGCCTCCCACGCAAATACCGGCCGCGGCCATAAGAAGAAGGATGACAGCACCGACATACATCCAGGTTGTAGGTTTCATGAGAGCCTCCATCGAAGATATACGTGGATTTTACCGCTTGATTTCAGAAAGTGTAGCACTTTCCGGGCTGGTTGGCAATTGATTTTCATCTGGCTATTACCCGTAAGTTTCGCGCGATCTGGGTTGCGCCCTCACTATCCCCTGCCCATGATAAAATCCTATGAGAGAAGTCGCGTAAGATAATGTTTTGCGCTGCAATCCAGATCACATCAATATTTTTCACCAACAGTCGTTATTCTGTGTGTTGGTAAGGGAATGGTTCTGCCGGAGGTAATATGCAAGTCAAGGATTGCATGAAATGCAATGTAGTGTCCATCTCGCCCTCGGCCACCATCCGCCAGGCAGCAGCGCGCATGGTCAAGAATCGCATCGGTCTGCTACCGGTGGTGGATGAACAGGGTGGGTTGGTTGGGGTTGTCGGACTGCGCGATCTGCTCAAATTGGAATTGCCCGATTTCGTTGACTTAATACCCGATGTGGATTTCGTCCACGATTTCGGCGCGGTCGAGACGACTCGTCCTTCGCGAGAAGAACTTGACCAGTCGGTAACCACCCTGATGCGCGAGGCGATCAGCGTCGTCGAAGACTGTGGTCTGCTGCGTGCCTACGCGTTGATGCTCCAGCACGATGTGCATGATTTGCCAGTTGTCGCCGCGGATGGGCATCTGGTGGGCGTTGCTTCACGTGTAGATATCGGCACAGCCATACTTTCATGTTGGAAATCAATGGAGACAAAGAAGAAATGATCCTTGCAGCCATTCTCACCAGCCTGATCTTTCTCATTAGCCTGTGGCTGATTTTCTCCGAAAAACTCAATCGCATGACAACTGGTATTGCTGGCGCGGCCTTGATGGTTGGCTTGGGGAAAGTGTTCGGGTTCTACTCTGAGACCCAAGCCATCGCGGCAGTGGATTTTAATACGCTAGGCCTGCTACTGGGCATGATGATCCTGGTTGCGCTGCTGGAACCAACCGGCTTTTTTCAGTACCTGGCCGTTTGGACGGGACGTGCCTCTCAGGGTCGGCCGGTGCGTTTGCTGGTGCTGCTTGGCACGGTGACAACTGTGCTTTCGATGTTCCTCGACAACGTGACGACGATCGTGTTGATCGCGCCGGTGACCATTCTGATTTGTGAAATCCTGGGTGTAAGTCCGACCCCATACTTAATGGCCGAGGCATTGCTCTCGGATACCGGCGGCGTGGCGACCCTGATCGGCGACCCACCCAATGTCTTGATCGGCTCGGTGGCCGGTTTTTCATTCACCGATTTTTTGACCCATTCACTGCCGGTCGTTGTGGTTGTCTGGCTAGTGGCGTTGTTTCTCCTGCGATATCTGTTTCGCCGAGAATTGGCGATTAGACCGCGCAATGCAAAGGCGATAAAACGGCTGAATCCAGCCGAGGCGCTCAACGATCCGAAAACAGCGCGGCATGTATTGATCGTGTTGGGCATCGCCATCCTGTTTTTCTTCGTTCATCACTTTCTGCATATCAGCCCTTCGTTTGTCGCCCTGAGCGCGGCGGCTCTTGCTTTGGTCTGGGTGCGGCCGGACGTGAAGAAAACGCTCGAGCGCATCGAGTGGGGCGTGCTGATCTTCTTCGCCGCGCTTTTCATCATGGTCGGCGGACTGGAAGCGACGGGTGTACTAGAGTCGCTGGCCCGGCTCATCGAAGGTGCGGCCGGTATGCCGCCTGTCCTATTTGGGGTGTTGGTCATCTGGGTAGTGGCCGGCCTTTCCGCCGTGGTGGATAATGTACCGATCACCATTGCGCTTATCCCCGTCATCCATGAACTGGGCGCGGCGGGCGTGGTTATCGGCCCGTTGTGGTGGGCACTGGCCTTCGGAGCGGGCTTTGGCGGCAACGGCACGATCATCGGCTCGACGGCCAATATCGTCGTGGCAACCCTCTCTGAGAAGACGCGTACGCCGATCACGTCAAAATTATGGAATAAGTGCGGCCTGCCGGTCATGCTGGCGACCTGCGCTGTGGCAAGCATCTTGTATGCGATTGCTTATCCGCTGTTTTGATTACCGCGAGTTGAATTCTGTAACCCTGTTAAGAATCCGCTATCCTCTTTTCTTATCCAATCCATATACCTGCGCCAACGGCCACACGACCAGTAGGCCGGTATCCGGCTGGCTCAGGTCGCCGACCACGCGCTGGGTGGCCTCCACAACCTTGGCGACCAGTTCATTGCCCTCCACGGCTGTGAACAGGGTGCGGCTGGTTCGCTTGTGATGGGGGAAGAAATCCTCGAGGTCCGGAAAGAGTGGCATGTCCTCGCGCAGCCCCTCATGGTTGCGGATTCGTCCCAATCCAGTGCTTGGCAATATAGTGATCCCACCCACCCCCGTTTCTTCCCAAGCAGTCAATACCTCGTCCAATTTTTCGGGGTCGTGTAAAACAAAAACGATCATGTTCATGCTTGACTCTCCTCCGGCTCGGATGCTCCATGCAGTGTGGTGGGATTGACTCTGGGCTTGATCGTGAATAGTGCGCGCAAAATCGGCGGCGTGACCAGCGTGCTGACCAGCACCATGCCGATGATGGCCGAGAATTCATCCTGCGTGACCAGCCCAGCGCTGATGCCAACATTAGCAACGATCAGCCCAACCTCGCCGCGCGAGATCATCCCCGCCCCCAACTGCCAGGATTCTCGCCAAAGAAAACCAGCCAATCTTGCTCCCAAGCCTGCCCCAACGAATTTACCGAGGATGGCAACGACGATGATGACCAGCGTCAGCCATAACGCGCTGAGGTGAAGTTCACGCAGATTGACCGAAAGGCCGATGCTGACGAAGAAAATCGGCACGAACAGCCCATAAGCCAACGCCGCCGTGCCCTGCTCGATGCGCTCTTTTTCGTGGCTGCGGGCGAACATCAGCCCGGCGATGAAAGCGCCGGTGATGGCGGCCATCTGGCCGACCAGTTCGGCGGCCAGGCCGTAAGTCAGCATGACGACCATCGCCAGGGTCAACATGCCCTGGCTGATGGGCAGTTTACCTACCAGTCGCACTACTCTGGGCAGCACCCAAAGCCCAAAAGCGACCGAGGCGGCCAGGAAAAGGATCATGCGCAGCAGGATGATCAGCAATCCGGCCAGGTTGGTGCTGCCCTCGATGAAAGCCAGAAAGTCGGAAAGCAACAATAGCACCAGCACGTCATCGAAGACTGCCGCGCCAAGCAATCCCAACCCAACGCGCGAGCGCAGGACTTTTAATTCGATCAATGTCTGCGCCGAGATGCTCACGCTGGTGGCAGCTAGTGTCAGGCCGAGGAACAGCGCAGCATCTTGATGAAAACCGAACAGCCAGCCTGTCCCCCAGCCCAGCGCGATCGGCAAAAGCACGCCCATCACTCCGGCAAAAGCCGAGATTTTGGTGTTGCGGGTCAATTCCTCCAGGTGCAGTTCCAGCCCGGCGATGAACATGAGCAGCAAGACGCCCATTTCGCCCAGTTCGTGGATGGTCTTGCCCAGCGCATTACCGTCCAGGAAGGGCAGGTGCAGAATATCCAGCAGCGACGGCCCAAGTAGGATGCCGACCAGCAATTCTCCTAGCACGGAGGGCTGTCCCAGGCGGATGCTGAGGTAACCGGCCAGCTTGGCGGTGAGCAAAATAGTGGCTATGGCGAAGACGAGTTGGAGGAAAGGGGACATAGGACTATAAGTTTACCATGAGTGATGGGTCGCTTATCTTGCCTGTTGGCTGTATACTTAACTGTGAGCCTCGCGAGCAGGCAAAGTTTACACGAGAAACGAATTTATTCCAATGCCCCTCGAGCCTCTCTCTACGATTGGCGATACCCACTGGTTCATCCATGACCGTTTTGGGATGTTCATTCATTGGGGGTTATACGCTCTTCCGGCGCGGGGTGAATGGGTCAAAAGTCAGGAACGGATGCGCGACGAGGATTACCAGAAGTTCTTCGAGCATTTCGACCCCGATCTGTTCGACCCAACTGAGTGGGTCAGGGTCGCCCGCCAGGCGGGCATGAAGTATTTTGTGTTCACGGCCAAACATCACGACGGTTTTTGCCTGTGGGATACGCAGCAGACAGATTACAAGGTCACGCGCACGCCCTTTGGCAAAGACGTGCTGCGTCTTGTCGTGGACGCCTTTCGTGCGGAGGGACTGCGAGTCGGCTTCTATTACTCGCTGATTGACTGGCACCACCCGGACTTTACGTTGGACGTTTTTCACCCCTTGCGAGACCACCCCAAAGCTGAGAAACTGAACGCCGTGCGGGACATTCGCCGCTATGCCACTTACGTGCGCGCCCAGGTGCGCGAGCTGCTCACCGGCTACGGCCCAGTGGACATCCTGTGGATGGATTACTCGTACCCGAAAAATAGCTATAAAGGTTTCCCCGGCAAGGGGCATCTCGATTGGGAGAGCGATGAACTCTATTGCCTCATCCGTGAGTTGGCGCCCCGCATCATCCTCAACAACCGCATGGACTTGCAGGATGTACCGCCGGATATCTACACTCCGGAGCAGGATCAACCCGCAGGCTGGCTGCATGTGAACGGTCAGCCGGTTGTATGGGAAACCTGCCACACGTTCACCGGTTCGTGGGGCTACCATCACGAGCGGGCTGCATGGGCGAAGCCAGAGCAACTGATCCAATTCTTGATTGACCGAGTCGCCTTTGGCGGCAACCTGCTTTTGAACGTCGGCCCGACGGCGCGCGGTGTGTTCGCCCCGAACGCTCTGGACGCACTGCGCGTTTATGCCGATTGGATGCGCCTGCACGCCCGTTCTATATACGGGTGTACGCAAAGCGATTTCACCCCTCCGCCGGGCGTGCGTTTTACTCAGAGCCAGGACGGCGGCAGGCTTTACGTCCATGTTTATGACTGGCCATCCCGTTCCCCCTATGCCCTTAAGCTGCCCGGTCTGGCTGGTAGGGTGGCGTACGCCCAGTTGCTCAACAATGCCAGCGAGATTCCCTTTATGGATGCCAGTTTGTCGTCCTCCCGCAAGGAAAGAGAGCCGCAGCCGGGCACGCTTCTGCTCACGCTGCCGAAGACCAGGCCGGAGGTCAGCGTGCCGGTGGTAGAGTTGTTCTTACAGCCGTAGAGGAGAGCAAACCTTATGTCAATCCAAGACCGATACAAGCGCTGGGAAGAGGACTGTTTGAAACCTGCCCTGGCGAAATATCCCGAACGTAAGCCGAAATTCGAGACATCCTCCGGCATCGAGTTGCCCCGTCTCGCTTTCCCCACGGACCCCGATCCTGATTACGAAAAACAATTGGGTTTTCCCGGCGAATATCCCTTCACGCGCGGCGTGCAGCCGACCATGTACCGCGGCCGCTTTTGGACGATGCGCCAGTACGCCGGTTACGCCACTGCCGAGGAGACCAATCGCCGCTACCGTTATCTACTCGCACAAGGGCAGACTGGCCTTTCGGTCGCCTTCGACCTGCCGACGCAGATCGGTTACGACGCGGATGACCCAATCGCGCAGGGTGAGGTGGGCAAGGTGGGCGTCTCGATCTCGTCCATCCGTGATATGGAGCAGTTGTTCGAAGGAATCCCATTGGAGAAGGTTTCGACCTCAATGACCATCAACGCGCCCGCGGGCGTTTTGCTGGCGATGTACATTGCAGTGGCAAAACGCCAGGGCGCGGATATTCACAAATTGCGCGGCACGGTCCAGAATGACATACTCAAGGAGTATGTGGCGCGCGGCACGTACATCTTCCCACCCGCGCCGTCTATGCGGCTCATCACCGACGTCTTCCAATTTTGCGCCAAAGAAGTGCCATACTGGAACACGATCTCGATTTCGGGCTATCACATCCGTGAGGCAGGCGCCACCGCCGTGCAGGAAGTGGCATTTACGCTCGCCAATGGAATTGCATACGTGGAAGCCGCGCTGAAGGCGGGGCTGGACGTGGACGACTTCGCGCCACAGCTTTCGTTCTTCTTCAACGCGCACAATAATTTATTGGAAGAGGTGGCGAAATTCCGCGCCGCGCGCCGGCTGTGGGCGAGGATCTTGCGTGAACGTTTTAAAGCCCAAAAGCCCGCCAGCTGGCAATTGCGCTTCCACACGCAAACCGCTGGCTCCACACTCACCGCGCAGCAACCTGAGAACAACGTGGTGCGTGTGACCATCCAGGCTCTCGCCGCTGTCCTCGGCGGGACCCAATCCCTGCATACCAACTCGATGGATGAGGCGCTCTGGTTGCCGACTGAAAAATCCGTGCGCGTCGCGCTGCGTACGCAGCAGATCATCGCCTACGAATCGGGCATTGCCGATTCCATTGACCCATTGGCGGGATCGTATCTCATCGAACAACTTACCGACGAAATCGAAAAATGCGCCGCAGATTACATCGCCAGGATTGACGAGATGGGCGGCGCGCTGGCGGCCATCGAGCGCGGCTACATGCAGAACGAAATCCAGGACGCGGCTTACGCCACCCAACAAGCCATCGAGCGCGGCGAGCAGGTAGTGGTTGGATTGAACCAATTCCAGGGTGAAGAAGAAATAACGTTGGAACGTCTGAGGGTTGATCCGGCGATTGAATTGGGGCAAAAGACAAGGTTGAAAGTGTTGAGAGAGAGTAGAGATCAGAGAGTAGTAGATTGGTTACTTGGTAAATTGGCAGATACAGCGAAAGGCACAGATAATTTGATGCCGATTTTCATCGAATGTGTCGAGAAGGAGGTCACGCTCGGCGAGATTTCTAATACGTTGCGCAGTGTGTGGGGAGAGTATGTGGCGGCGGGGTTTTAGGCGCTTTACCCTCCCGGTTTTGTTGTAAAATAAAGTTGCGAGGTGTGCTATGCAACAAATGTATCGCGTAAAGACCATTGTCCCAAAGGACGGGAAACTTTTCATCAAGGGTTTGCCTTTTCAGCCCGGCGAAACGGTTGAAGTGATAGTGCGCGGCAAAAAGCAAATGAAAAATTCTGAAGAATATCCCCTGCGTGGACAACCTGTCGTCTATCACGAGCCGTTTGCGGGCGTTGCTGCTGAAGATTGGGAAGCCTTGAAATGATCCTGCTGGATACGCATGTTTGGGTGTGGTGGGCGCATGGAGACGAACGAATTCTTGATTATCCTTACGTGAAAACAATTGGCTGATGTGCTCGGAGGGTCATGAGCCTTTTCTCAAAGAATATGTTGAAAACGACAGCATCCTCGGCAAGATTTGCGACATGCTGAGAGGCGTGCCTGTCTCTGCTCTTAGAGGGAGTATGTAGCGGAAGGGTTTTAGGAGATGAAATATGACTATTTTCGAGATTTTGAATATTGTTGCACCGATATTTACAGCGATTTTTGGTTTTCTCGTGGGGCAGCGACCAGCAGCTAGCAGTAGTAGTTCCGGGCCAAGATGGTCACATCACCGCCGTCATCATGCCCGACGAAGGATAGGGCAATATCAAAGAGCTGTTTCTTGATTGGCATATTCGCGCCAACTTTGGCGGGAACGTGGAGGAAGCTGAGCACGAATCCCCAAAGGCCCAGAATCCAGTATAATTTCAAATCATGCGCAAAACCTTGTTCGTAGTCGTCCTGGTTTTGGCCTTCGTTTTCGTTATTTTCAGTTTCTCAGAGCTGGAAAGCATTATAAACACGATAAAACGCGGCGATTGGCGTTTCATTGGGTTGGGATTGATCATCGAAACTGTCTGGCTGTACAACTTGGCAACCACCTTCCGTGCGCTATACCGCCTGGTGGGTCTGGAAGAGGACAGCCGGCATCTGGTGCTGGTGGCCGCGGCAGCCAATTTCGTCAACGTGATCGCCCCGAGCGCGGGCATTGGGGGGATAGCCGTTTTCTTGGATGATGCCAAACAGCGCAATCATGCCTCGGGTCGAGTGACGGTGGTTGGCGCGCTGTCCGTGCTGTTTGACTATGTCGCCTTTCTATGTATTTTAGCTTTGGGTTGGGTTGTCCTGATCCGCCGTAACAACCTCAACGCAGGCGAGATCACTGCCTCGATCATCTTGTTGGGTCTGGCCGTGGCATTTGCCGTCATGTTGTATTTGGGCTATCGTTCGGCCGCAGAACTGAGTAGGGCTTTGGCATGGATGGCGCGCGCCCTCAACCGGGTGCTGCGTCCCTTCCTTCACCGCGATTACCTCAGCGTCGAACGCGCTTACACTTTTGCGGACGAGATTGCAGAAGGCCTCTCGGCCATCCGGGGCAAACGGAAAGAATTGCTCTGGCCATTCCTGTTTGCACTCAACAACAAAGTGCTGCTCATCTGCGTCCTGGCCCTGACCTTCCTGGCTTTCAAGACAGCCTTCACCGTCGGGACGTTGGTAGGGGGATTCAGTATCGGTTACCTGTTCTTGATCGTCTCGCCAACTCCATCCGGCCTGGGCTTCGTCGAGGGGGCGTTGACGATCGCGCTGAATTCGCTGCGTGTCCAACTGGGAACGGCCGGCGTGATCACACTGGTCTATCGCGCCATCACTTTTTGGTATCCACTGGGGGTAGGCGCGCTGGCGCTCAGGCTGCTACAGAGAAAGCCGAAGGACAGCTCTTAGCGCTCAACGACGGCAAGCAAGTGGAGGAAAGATGTTCGAACTGCCCGAATTTACAACGCTCGCACGACAGATGAACGAAACGCTGACCGTCATGACCGCCATGTGGGGCGCGATGGAACTCTATGAAGCCGGGCAGGAACTGGAGCGCAAGTACCTCAAGGGGATGCGGACAACTCCCATTGATCCTGAATTCACCTTCGATTACTTTTCCGCGCTGATTGATGAGCTTCTGCGAGGCGAGAAGCGCAGCGCCAAGAGTCTGCTCACCCAAGGCCAGATCATTCCCGGCCTGGGCAACGCCATCGCGCAGGACATTATGTTTCACGCGCGGCTCCATCCCCGCCACGCCCTGGCGGATCTAGCGCCCGGCCAGCGGCGTGACCTGTTCGACGCCATCGTGGACACTGTCCGCGAGGTGACCGAGAAGGGCGGGCGCAACGACGAGGTGGACCTGCTCGGCAAGCCGGGAGGTTACGTGCGCATCATGGACAGCCGTGCTGCAGGGAAGCCTTGTCCCGAGTGCGGGAGGGCGGTGGAGAAAATTCAGTACCTGGGCGGGGCGTGTTATTTCTGTCCGCAGTGCCAGCAATAAACGAACCGACCGAGAGCCTGCGCTCTCGGTCGGTTCGTTTCATCTCCTCTCTCCAGCCTTTGGGAGAGGGGTAGAGGTGAGGGCTACTCGTACCTCAACGCCTCCACTACCTGCAACCTCGCCGCTTGCCGGGCCGGGATGATGGCTGCCAGCGCCCCGAAAATCAAGCCAATGGCGATTCCAGCCAGGATACCGGAAAGCGGGAATGAATAGTTCATGGGGAACATCGCTCCCAGCGCCTCGACGATCACGTAACCCAGGTACAGGCCGGAGAGGATGCCAAAGGCCGTTCCCACGGAGGCCAGCAACAGCGCCTCAGCCGTGATCATTTGCCCGATCTGTTTGCGGGTCGCGCCGACGGCGCGGATCATGCCGATCTCGCGCGTCCGTTCGATGACGCTGATCGCCAGAGTGTTCAGCATGGCAATCAGCGAGGGCAGGGCCAGGAAGGCCAGCATGAAATACATCCCGGCGAAGACGGCGTTCACCAGTTGCAGCATCTGGTCAATGTAGCTCTTGCCGGCGAGCACCGTGAACTGCGGGTAATCGGTGGCAACCACCTTGATCTGAGCGTCAACGTCTTCCAGTTTCACGTCAGGCAGCAGGTTCATCTGGATGAACACATCCTCGGTCTTGTTGAAATCGGCGGCCAGATTGGCCTGGGAGATGAAGGCGGTGGTGATCTTGGCGTTCAGCAAATCGGTGGCCATGGCGACGATCTTGTACTTCTGAACGCCGTTCGGCGTGATCAGGTCAACCGTGTCGCCGACTTTTGTCCCGGTGGCGGCAATGAACGCGCCGTTGACGATCATGTTGCGACCTTCGGCCAGCAAGCGGTAAGCCGAGTCGTCGCCCTGTTTGAAATCGAGGCCGCTGACCCGGGGATACGTTTCGGGATTGATGCCCAGCAACGATACGGCCTGCCCATTGGTCATGCTGACCGCAAAACGCAGCGTACTGATATCGCCCACGCCCGGGATGGCTTGCAGCTTCCGGCTGAATTCCGGGCTGGCGCCCACATCGCTGTTCCAAACGCTGACAGAGGGCGGCATGAACAGGTAATCGCTGCCCAGGCTTTTGTGCGTCACTTCGTCCATCATGCCGATCAGGCTGGTCGTCATGCCGCCCAGGGCCACGACGATAGCTAGGCCGATCATGGTGGCGCTGGCTGTGATGACCACCCGCGACGGCTGGCGGGTCAGGTTGCCCTGAGCCAGGTCGCCGGTGCCCTGGCGGGCGTAGAGCAGGGCGGTCAGTCTGCCGAAGACGAAGGCGATCGGCCGTAGCAGCGCCGGGGCGATCAAAATCAGGCCGAACAGGAACAGGAGGCCTCCCAGCGCCACCAGCCCCATGTTCCCGGAGAGCAGCGCCAGGATTGCCAGAGTGGTCAGCGCGACTCCGGCGATGAACCCGCCGCCTGTCCGCCGTTTGTATTCCACTTCCGCCACTAACGGGCGCAGCGCCTCCAACGGCGTCACCTTGCTGGCGTTCATCGCTGGCAGCAGCCCGGCCAGGAGGGTGACGCCCACACCGAGCGCGATGGAGGTGACGAGCAGGGCTGGGGAAACCACCGGCGCGCCCAACGTCAGGTGGATGAAAGCGTTGAGCGGCGTGGAGGCGAGACGGATGATCAACACCCCGAAGAGATAGCCCAACAGGATGCCCGCCGCCGAGCCGAGCAGCCCTTGCAGCAACCCTTCCGCCAGGATCATGCCAATGATCGTGCTGCGTTTTGCCCCAATGGCCCGCAACATGCCGATGTCACGCCGCCGCTCTGCTACCACGGTGCGGAAAGTGTTGAAGATGATGAATCCGCCCATGAACAAGGCCAGCACGCCGAACATATTGAAAGCAGATCGGCCCAGCTTGATGCTGGCGAACATCTCCGAGCCGGCCGACAGCGCGCCGACTTGATAGTTTTCTCCGAGGGCGGATTCGATGTTGGCGACGATGGCGGCTCGTTGGGTCTCGTCGGTTGTATCCAGGGCGATGTCAATCGTGTTGATCTGGCCGGGCTGGCTGGTCATCGTCTGCGCCTGGCCCAGGGTGACGAGCACCTCTTCGTTTCCGGGCGTGGCGCGCAGCGGCAGGATTCCGACTACGCTCAGGGCCACGTCGCCGTTGACCGAGGGGATAGAGATGGTTCCGCCCAGTTTAATGCCGTAGGCGTCAGCCAGGGATTGCGAGATGACCGCAGCGGTGGTGTCACCAGCCTGGAGAAAGCGTCCCGGCTCCTGCACAAGATAAGCCCGCAGCGACTGGGCTGCCTCGGGCTCAATGCCGAGGAGCGAAATGGCGGTGATACGGTCGGCCTTGGCGGGGTCGTGGTCCACGAAATCGGCGGGCAGGTTGACAGTCCGGCCGAGCGACGGCGAGTATGCCCGGATGCCGTCAATGCCCCGGAGTTTGTCAGCCACATCCGCCGGGAAGGCGCCGCTGGTCTTGTGGGTGATGGTCACGTCCACGATCCCGCCGGCAGCCAGAGCGTTGGCCTGGAAGGCTGCCAGCATGGTCGGCAGGATGATGTTCATGCCGAAAATAACCATTACGCCGAAGACGACAGCCAGGGTGGTCAGGAAAGTGCGCAGTTTGCGCCCGTTCAGGTAACGCCAGGCGAGGGTAAGTTGGAGGTTCATGGTTCTCCTTCGGAGGAAGAGAGCAGAGAGTAGATGAGTAGAGAGCAGTGATTTACCGGAGCGGTAACTGTTCTCTCTTCTCTGTTCTCTACTCTCTCTAATCCCCAATCTCCTTGATCTTGCTGGCGATCTTCTCGGCCGCGCCCTTGCGCTCAAGATTGGTCTCGTCAACGACCTTGCCGTCTTTCAGGAAGACGATGCGGTCGGCATAGGCGGCGATGCGCGGGTCGTGCGTCACCATGACCACCGTGCGCTTGTATTTCTTGGTGACATCGCGCAGCAGGCCGGCGATCTCGTCGCCGGAACGCGTGTCGAGGTTGCCGGTCGGTTCGTCGGCCAGGACGAGCGCCGGTTCGGCCACCAGGGCGCGGGCGATGGCGACGCGCTGCTGCTGTCCGCCGGAAAGTTGATCGGGGTGGTGACTCAGGCGGTCGCCCATACTGAAGCGCTCGAGCCATTCGGCAGCGCGCTTCTTCGCCTCGCCGGGCTTGATTCCATCCAGGGTAACGGGCAGGGCGGCGTTCTCGACCGCAGTGAGCACTGGGATCAGGTTGTAGAACTGGAAGACGAAGCCAATGCGCTTGCGGCGCAATTTGGTCAGATCATTGTCTTTCATGGTAGCCAGGGGCGTACCGTCAATGATAACCTCCCCTTCGCTGGGACGATCCAGGCCACCAAGCAAGTGCAGCAGGGTGGACTTGCCGCAGCCGCTGGGGCCCATCACTGCGACGAACTCGCCAGTCCCCACTTTCAGAGTAACATGGTCGAGGGCGGTGACAGCGGTCTCGCCCGAGCCGTAGATCTTGGTCAGGTTTTCGGTTTGGATGAGAGACATGGGATACTCCGTTTCAATTTACGATTTTCGATTTTTGATTAGTGATTTTTTATGGCGCTCGATGATTCAAGCCACCAGACCGGATACGGGTCACTGATCACGAATAACTGCATCTGGCGGTGGATGGGTGGAACTTTTGTCGCCTTTCGCCGGCCGCCCGCGGCGGCGGATTTCCGGCTCGGGCAGCGGCTGACCCTTGACCTCCTCCAGCCGCGTCTCGGTGATGTCTAGCCAGCGCAGGTCTGCTTCGAGGTGCATGATGGCCTTGTCGAGCAGCAATATCTGCGCCATTTCTTTGCGCGGGTCGTAACCATCGCGCATGGCGGTGGCGGCGTGCAGTTCCTGATAGAGGTGGGCGCGCTGAGTCTGGATCAAACGCGCCGGGTCGGCCTCACCGCTCGCCAGCCCGAGCATCAACTTGAGAAAGAACTCATCCCGCTGGTGTTCCGGCGTGACACCGTTGGCGAACCACTTTCGCAACGCCTCGCAGCCGGAATCGGTTACAGCATAGATT
>Ga0209610_1001111_pt1 | contig 14045 bp, 6 predicted proteins | sample LakKivw275mmetaG_FD_184137 | JGI IMG/M metagenome (GOLD analysis project Ga0209610, IMG submission 184137) | Anoxic lake water microbial communities from Lake Kivu, Rwanda to study Microbial Dark Matter (Phase II) - Lake Kivu water 275m metaG... | ecosystem: Environmental > Aquatic > Freshwater >...
GCAGAGCACCGGATTGTGGTTCCGGGCGTTGTGGGTTCGAGTCCCATCTCCCACCCCAGTGATTTTAAAACCGGACGTTCAGAGGGCGTCCGGTTTTTTAATATTGCTTTGTGTACATTACAAAAGCATTTTCAGCCCCACTGACAGAGACAAAAACCGCCTTTGAATAACCTTCCAGATACTCTTTGCTGAACTCGTTGGATGCCGTAGAAAAGACAATGAAGCGTTTCAGGTTCCAGCTCTCATTTTGCCAGTATCCACTTTTCAGCCAGTCCAGGATTTCGGTGTAGTGCTCCTTACGGAAGGACATTGAGACACCTGCTTTGAGAGAGGGCGGATACCAGGATTCACCTGCCTTGCGGCACCAATCCCATTTCAAGGCATCCATCAGATAATGCCGCTGCTCATCAGAGAAAAACTGTTCTATCCACTTTGCCATCAGGTTGAATCTGCTGACCCGGTCTATCGAATGCAACGAGCCATCACCCTCCAGACTAAGCTGCAGAAGTTGTTCCAGGCACTCATATGGTTCGCGCCACACCACTGCTTTTTGCCATACTGTTACAAAGTCACCCTTGTTCCAGTACTGGTTGATGATGAGTGCAATTTTCTCCAGATGCATGATATCCTGAAAGGGCAGGTCGGGAGTCTGTAGAACCTGATAGGGAGCAGTGTCAGACCAGATGTAGTAATGCTGCTTGGCATATTCATGCATTGTTGTTCCGCTTAGTATTTTGAGAAATCCAAGCTGCAGTTCATGGGGCAGGGTTTTCAGCACAGCATTGACAGACAAGGTTATCTGTTCAATATTCTCACCCGGCAGGCCGACGATCAGGTCTGTGTGCAGAGGGATGCGAGTATGCGCTTTCAAGGCTTCCAGACTGGATTTGACCTTGCTCCAGTTGGAGGGGCGGCAGATGGAGATCAGAGTGTCCGGATGGATGGATTGAATCCCGATCTCCAATTGGATTCTGCCTTCAGGTGCTTTGGACAGAATCTCAATATCTTCTTGTTCCAGCCAGTCCGGATGCACTTCAAAATGGAACGGCACGTTTGTCTCAAGGCCGATCACATGCTTCCAGACCGATCTTGCCCAGGACTTCTTGTGATTGAAACTACGGTCCACAAACTTAATGACCTTGGGTTTTAAATCCAACAGCTTGTCAATGTCGGCACAGACTCTATCCGCCGACAGCCAGTCCTGTTTTCCCTCCCGGGCTGACAGGCAGTAAATGCATCTGCAGGCGCAGCCCCGGCTTGCTTCATAATAGACCATTTTCCCTTGCAGCAGGGCTTGATCGGAATCAAGATAAGGAAAAGGCAACTGAGCCAGAGGAACCTGCTCGCCTGCAATCACTTTTCCTGAACTCGCAAACCGCTTTTCTGCCAGATCCCTGAACGCCTTCTCTCCATAACCTCTGATCAGGAAGTCTAGATTGAGATGTTCTGCAACGCTTGTATTATAGCTGATCTCCGGCCCGCCCGCCACAATTATAATATGAGGCAAAAGCTTGCGCACTTCCGGTACCAGTTGTATCAGATATTCCACGTTCCAGATGTAAACCGAAAGGCAAAGGACATCCGGCGCTTTCGCACAAATGATTTCCAGCGCTTCAGAGACCGTCTGCTTCAGGGTTAGCTCAGTGATCTCAACTTCATGATCAAGGTCCGAAACTGCATTTCTAAGATAGTACAGCGCTGGGCAGGAATGGGTCCAGGAGGCATTGACAGCCAGCAGAAGCAGTTTCATTCGACCACGACTTTATAGTTTTTCAGATTCTCAAAGAACTGCTCATGCTCGACATACTTCCTGTGTACTTTATGGTTATGCCTGACCACAAAGACATAGAGCAGATTTCCTATTAATAAAGCGATGTTCAGGGTCAGTGATTCGATCCACCAATGAATGATAAACAGTCCCAAGCCGCTGAGCAGCACCACCTTAAACAGAATTATAGAAGCAGGAGCTTTGAGCTTACGGAAAAACAATCTGGCGATCGGATTGCGCTCTCTGTCATAGTGGTCTGGTTTCATCACCAGCCAGGTGGTCCAGCCGTCCAACACATTCAGCAGCAGAAACAGCAGGCACTGAACCACAAGTAGTGTCTGATCAGTTAATAAGGTCAGCAAATAGGTCAGAATCATTCAAATACTCCATTCGCAGTCAGTTTGACACCGCCGGATAAGTCAAGCAAAAGATAAGAAACTTGAATTATGCTTTTTTTGTTTGACAGCTTTTTGCTTTGCAGCTACAGCAAAGATTATCAAGATCATGAATTGAGGGATGTAATGGATGTGATCTATTGCCTGAGCCTTGCATTGAAGCACATTGAGCAGCATCTGTGCGACAAGCTGGAACTGGAAGACCTGGCGGAAATCGCCAATTATTCTACCTGGCATTTCCACAGATTGTTCTCTGCCCATATCGGTTATGGAGTAAGTGATTACATCAGGCGGCGCCGTCTGAGTGAAGCAACCCGGGAGCTTATCTTCACCACCAGACCGATCAAAGAAATCGCTACCGGCTATAGATTCGAGTCTCAGGAGGCCTTCACCCGTGCTTTTAAAAACTATTCGGGAGTGACGCCCGGCTATGCCAGAAAGCTGAAAGGCCCGCTCATCCGTTTCTCACCCATCAATCTGGTCCATTATTCCCAACACTATAGAAAAGGAGAGATCATCATGCAACCACGTTTTGAACATCTGGACGCCCTGACCGTTGTCGGCCTGGCAGGCCAGTTCACCATGGAAAACAACACCATTCCCCAACTTTGGGACAAATTCAATCCCCGCGCCATGGAAATCCAAGACGCCAGGTATGACTGCTGCCTGGGACTGTGTTACTATGAACCGAATTATGAAAAGGGCAAAACCTTCACCTACATGGCAGGCAGGATCGTCAACCAGGCCAATGACATCCCCCAGGGCATGACTGTGCGCGAAGTTCCCGCCAGCGATTATGCCGTGTTTGAACACAAGGGCTCACTCGAAACCCTGCAGAAAACCTATGATTACATCTTCCGCGAATGGCTGCCCGCCTCTGAGTATGAAATGGTACCCCAGGACGACTTTGAATGGTATGACTACAGATTCAAATTCGGACAGCCGGATTCCATCCTCGAGATCTGGATCCCTGTAAAAAAGAAAAGTTAACCACGGAAAACACGGAACACACGGAAAGCACAGAACAGCATTATTAATTATTAAAGTATAAGGGATGAGCCAAGCTCATCCCTTTTTTCTGTGAATTCTTTCTTTTCCGTGTATTCCGTGGTTAAATAAGAGCTTTTAGAGCACCGTCGTAGTCAGGTTCCTGGCCTATCTCGGGGACAAGTTCCGTGTAGATGACTTTACCTTCCTCATTGAGGATAACCACTGCCCGCGCCAGCAGTGACGCCATTGGGCCATCCACGATTTCCACTCCGTAATCTTTGCCGAAATTGAAGTCTTTCATCTCAGACAGCATCACAACTTTATCCAGGCCTTCCGCACCGCAGAATCTTGCCTGAGCAAACGGCAGGTCGCGGGAAATGCAGAGCACGACTGCGTTTTCCAGGTTGGAAGCTTCCGCATTGAACCTGCGCACGCTCATGGCGCAGACCGCTGTGTCGATGCTGGGAAAGATATTGAGCACGACCTTTCTGCCGTAGTAATCTTTCAGGTTCTGGTCAGACAGATCTTTGGCAGTGAGTTTGAATTCCGGTGCGAAGCTGCCCACTTCAGGCAGCTCTCCTATTGTGTTTATGGGATTTCCTTTGAGTGTTATCTTTGCCATTTTTTTATCTCCTTATCACAAATATCTTGTATTAACCATAGGATAATCTCAATTCTGAAAATTGGCAAATGCCTGTTTGCTTAAATATTTCTTGACAGCAGATTTAGCTTGGAAATAATAAATTTTATGTAGGTTCGATTATTTATTCTCGGAGGAAAATATGACAAACAAGCATTACATTGTACTAATGGCCGTTTTACTTTTCCCCATTTTGATTTTGCATTCCTATTCTATTTCAGGTCTTTGTGTGCGCACCGACACGGGTCAGGTGATGATAGGGGGTTGGGCACCTTCAGGATTTCCTACTGATTATCCGTTTTCCTGGAATCCTTTCTCTGGAGAATACACTGCAACTGTTCCTCCCGGCTGGAGCGGAACCATAACTCCCGTCAGCAGCACCCCCGGCACTTTTTTCCCGTCTGTAAGGACTTATGATTATGTGATCTGCGACCTCTATAATCAGAACTATGAGTTCACACCGGTCACTTATTCCATTTCAGGAAGAGTGACCAGTGCCGATAACGGACAGGGAGTTCAGGGAGTAACTTTTACCAATCTGACAGGTAATGCCGTATCAGACGCCAATGGCTATTACAGCGGTAACGTTGTTTCCGGCTGGAGCGGAACTGTTACTCCGCATCATTCATTACTAGGGACCTTTTCCCCGCCCAACCGTTCCTATAGTAATGTTCTGACCAATCTGACCTTTCAGAATTATATTTTTGATGAAAACATTGTTTCCATCTCCGGAACCATCACCAATAATGATACAGGGCAACCCTTACCGGGTGTCACACTTTACAATCTGCCAGGCAACCCTCAAACCAATTCTTTGGGAAAATACTTTGTTATTGTGCCGCAGGGTTTTACTGCCGGAGTGACACCCCACGTCCCGATCGCAGGTGTTTTCACTCCGCCCAATCGCGTCTACACTAATGTCATGGCCAGTTTAACTGAGCAGGATTATACCTGGTCTGCGCTTACCTATACTGTCTCAGGAAGAGTAACCGCGGCTGAAAACGGATCCGGTATTGGAGGTGTCACTTTCACCGGTTTTGAGCAAAACCCAGTCACCGATCCTGACGGATTCTATTCTGCCACAGTACCCTGGGGTTTTACATCCACCGTGACGCCAATACATCCTCAAGGTGGTTCCTTCACTCCGCCCCAGAGGACTTATACTCATCTTACTGCCAATTCTCTTAACCAGAACTACCAATGGTCTGCCACCGCCGTTACAGATGATGCTTTGCCACTGGTGCAGCTTGCTGTCTACCCCAATCCGTCCAAAGATATTTTTACCATTTCATTTCACACGGACAAGGCCGCTCCGGTCTGTATCGAAATCTATGACCTCAAAGGCAGACCGGTAAGACGCATTACAGATGGTTTTCAGACTGACGGCCGCCATTCTTACTCATGGGATGGCCATGATAGTTCTGATAACTTGTGCCCAAATGGCATATACTTCTGCCGTTTCAGCGCCGTAACCTTGGTTCAGACCAGAAAAATTGCGCTGCTGAGATAAAATTGATACCTCAAAAATCTGATCTCTATAAGCCAAAAACCGAATTTGACCCTGGTTAGTGACTTCATTTGTCCTGAGTTCAGATAAGTATCCAAATCAAATTACTGAAAAGTGACAAACCAAAATGCAAAAAGTGACACTTGGTCTGCAGATTGTGGCATCGTTAGGCAACCTTATGCAACAGAAAACCACTTCCTAAAGTACCTTTGTGACACATGTTCTGCAAAAAGTGACATTAAATCTGCAAATGTGGACAGCGAAACAATAGAACCGTATCTTCCCTTGCTTGTAACTTGCTTATCTGAGCCCGATCTGCTCATTTTTTCTTTATTCATAGCGTTAAGGTTGATACTAATACTGGCTACTTTCCTCTAACAAAAGATACGGGCATATGTGAAGTATGCCCGTATCTGATGATTTGCTATCAATGCTGTTATTTAAGCAACAACATCTTTTTAGCTATTCTCTGATTTCCAGCTTCTAGTACGTAGAAATACACACCGGACGATACCGCTTTCGCATTGCTGTCTTTGCCATCCCAGACTATTCTGTGTTTACCTTTTGATTTACTTTCATTAAACAAGGGTTTAACTTTCTGACCTTTAATGTTATATATGGTAAGACTGCACTTATCGTCCTTCTCAAGGCTGTATGTTATCGTAGTAGTTGGATTAAAGGGATTGGGGAAGTTCTGATAAAGTGTTGTTGCATACACTGGCGGAGTATATGACTCTGGAGGCATAGATAAAATATCGCTAATTAAGTTCTCTCTCATATCCATATAATCTTCAAAACGCTCATAGCGATACTGGGGATACTTGCCAACATATCCACGATATCTGCTGTTAGCTTGCATCAGTAAGTATGTATAAGCTAAATCAATTACTGCATACATGGAGTCAATTTGAGAAGGAGGATCCATTATAATGCTCTCAAACCAGGCTATAGCCGTTGGATAATCTTCCATCTTGATTTCGCAATAGTTAACTAAATATGCCACCAACTGCTCCATTTGAACGCTATAATTCAGGTTTGGTTCATTCAGATAGTACTGTTGGAGTGCTGTATAGGGCAGTTCGAGCAGTTCCGTTAATTTAACCAGATATTCAGCAGATGCTTTTACTATAGCTTCATATTCACCTTGCCCATCTCCCATATCTATTACTTGCTTAAATTGATTGTATGCCAGCAAATAGTTACCGATTTTGTAGTTCTGCAAAGCTGAATTGAAGAGTTCCTCAACGGAATCATATTCTACTTCAAACAATTCATTCATGTCCCATACCGGATCTATATGCAAAAACTCTTCAGGGAATAGATCATAATGTGGGTCAAAAGTTGGTCCCCAATAATTGTAGGGATACTCAAATTCTTTACCTGTGGAGTGTGTAATTCGTAGCAGATTATAGCCAGGATATAGCTGATCAAAAATCAGGTTATAATGCATTTTTACCGGTGCGCTGTCCTCAGCAAATACAAGTTCGCTGTTTGTATTATTATGAATGGTCTGATAAGGTGCAGATTCATTTGCGACAATTTGGATTGTAGAATTCCTCAGTCCCGCAATTCCAATATAGTTGTTACTAATTGTATTACCTTCAACTATATCTACTGTTGTGTGATACAGCTCAATACCGTAACCGTATTGATTATAGTTGATATTGTTATGGGCAATAACATGGTCAGGTCCTTTACCTGATTCATTGATCCAAAGGGCTGTCTGATAATTAGTAAAAGTATTGTTGGCAATTAAGAAATTAGGATAAGAACTAATGGAGATCAAGGTTGTATAGGGACAATAATCAAATGAGCTTTCAACAATCCTTATAATATTCTCCCCGCTCCCTTGCCCGTAGTATAGAGCATTAACGCTACTACCGACAAAGTCGGAATCACAAATCTCTAAATCATAATCACTGTGTTTAATATGCGAGTTTATAAAATGAGAGTTAGATATAAGACCATGAGAGTTTAATGACTCAAAGTATATGTTATTGAAAGTTAAGTTATCAAAAACATAACGATACTGGTCGTTCTCGATTTTGCAGAGATAAATCCGAGCATTTATGATATTTGGAGCAGTGATAAATCTTGCTCCTGGCTGTATATTGAGAATTCCATGATCTATTGTGATTTTGCGGTTGTTTACGAATTTGACAGTCGTATTTCCAGAAATATTAAGCTCAATATTGGGGTTTACACAGATATTGGTTGCTACATATATTGTATCTGCATCCCAAACAGTATTTTCCTCAATATATTGTGTATCATCATACCCCCAGCCATGAATCCTGATTTCAGCAGGTTCATCACTCTCTGTGTTCTCAATTATAACGTTGCCACCATATTCCATACCCAGTAAAGGACTGAAGAGAATAGGAATATCAACTGTTTCAAACGACCCGACTTCTATTGGAAAACTGATGTCTGTGCTCTTATTATCGGCATTATCTTTTTGTTTGAGTGCTTTGGTTCTAGTTTCTGATTCAATGGAAACAACAGGATCTGCTTTGCCAGATTTAATTGATTTTAAGGTTGCCTGAGGTTTTTGAATTGGGTTGCTCCTAACAATACTTGGTGGCGAATAGTTGTCATCAGACCTGTTGTTTTGTCCGGAAAAAGAAAAGCCATCCGGTAATGTGATATTAGTTATCTGAAGTGGATTCCATGCACCTCTGTTAGACACTCTTAGGTTCAAGCAAAGAGTATCTCCAATAGCAACATACCCATAATCTAACTCGGTTGTTCTGATCTCAAAATCAGGAGGATTAACATACTCTACAGCTCCAATATCATAGAAGTTATTACTTAGGGGTCTGTTAATATCTTCAGCAAAAATGGATCTATTCAGTCCATACAAATAATGCGGTAAAGGAGCACCTCCATCAATGCAGGGTGAATAGTATCTAAGCTCATATTGATTATTATGAGTTATCCATGTAATTAATGGGTCTTCATCTTTGACAGCTATTGCATATGTATAACGACATTGAGCAAAATCGCCAACCCTGCTATATGCATAGTATCTTGAACAGTCTTGTTCTACCGCCAGTCCATATATGTTATTGGTCGTGTCGGCTGGACATGAGTTATTCCAGATGATGGAATTGACTATGGCTGTATGCTCTCTTGGTTCTGTGGTTGATTTAAAATAAATACCTCCCCCGAATCCTTGAGAAGCGTTATCTACAATATTACAATTGAGGATGATGTTTTGACCTCCTCTGATGTAAATCCCACCGCCACCTTGCGTAGATTGATTATCAATTATCTGGCAATTTCTGACTAATATGGTATCTCCTAATGCCATCGCACCACCTAAGCCAGCAGTATTAGCAATAAATCTACTGTTTTCAACCATTACATATGAGCTAAATCCCAAGTTTAGAGCTCCTCCCTCTACTGCATTATTATTATGGAAATAGCTGTTACTGATAGTGATCCTGGATAAAGCTCCGGTCTGAATAGTACCAACTGATATTGCTCCACCCTTGCCTTGACTGGTTGTATTATTATAGAATTCGCAATTATCCACTTGTAGATTAGCTGAGTTGTTACACAGTATAGCTCCCTTAGAGGCATTTTGGACTTTATAAACTTTGCAGTTGGTCAAGCTTAAAACACCGTTACCACTTACATCGAGCCCCTTCCAGTATGCTGTTCCGGTTGTTCCAATTGGCAAAATAATATCAGTAGAACCAGTTATGAACAATGAACCTGATACATTGATCTGGTAATTTCCGGTGATTAACATTGATGATGTAATAGCTTCAACAGTAACAGTAACTCCTGCCGGAATGGTCAGGTCGCCTGTAACTCTTATTGTATTGGCAAATAACGTGATGTCTTGTGCTATGGTTCCACTTATATCAATACTCTCCTGTATGCTGAGTTCCTTAACGCCCATATCATACCTTGAGCCAATAGGTGAGTACCCGAGTAGATTGGAATTGATCTGTAATCCGTTAAACCCAAAATCTTCTGGACAACCTTTATTCAGGGCTGGAGATAAATAGCTAATAGAGTAATCATTAGTGAGGTAGGGATCTTGATCGATATTAGTTGCATCATCATAGTCAATTATGTTAACTGGTTCTACAACAGGATCCGGTCTGCCTTTTGATGTTTTACTTATGTTTAGTGAATTGTTCGTGTTCTGGGTTTGTCCACCTCTGGGTGCTGTGGAACTCGAATACCCAAAAGCAACTGCACCTCCCTCAACATCGCAGTATTCAAAATCGACCGCTACGCCTATTCCCTCATACATAGGTAATCCGATATCCAAATTATTGTCGATATATAACTGACTTCCCTCTGCTGCTTCGTTGGAATAAACAATCGAATTAATCGCATGCAGTATGGAACCGTTAGTAGCATACAAAGCTCCACCGTGATCAGAATTATTGTCAGCTATTGTGTTATTGATCAGCGAAACATTGCTTACCATACTGTGAATAGCACCGCCTTGAGAAGCTTCATTCAAGGCAAAAACCGTGTTTTGAATATCACTAGTTGAGAATGAGGTGCTTAATGCCCCTCCTAATGGAGCATAGTTGTTAATAAAGCTGCATTGTTTAAAAGTCGGATAGGAATATTCTGCATATACAGCTCCGCCCTCTGCAGCTTCGCACTCTTCAAATATACATCTGGTAAACTGTGGATATGAATGGGTCAGAAAAACTGCTCCACCCTTCTGGCTGGATGTTTTATTGAATGCGCAGTCACTGAACACAGCATCGTAATTATCATATAGTCCCAACACTATGCCATGCAGGCTATCAGTGGGGGTCGAGTTCGGATTAGACGTAAAGTCAGTATATAAAAATTCAGAAAAACGGCTATATTTCGGATTGTCGTGAGTTGGGGTCGGTTTTGATGTCACCTTCACAAAATCTGACGCTTTCCTCTGCATATATCCGGCAGTTTCTGCCAGGATTAGCTTGCCCCAGGCACCCATGGAATCAACGGGAGTAAATACAACATGATCATCCGGAGTTCCCATCGTCTTCATAGTGCCCAACACAATGATTGAAGCCCCGTTGCCCAGCACTACCTTAACCCCTGAATTAATAATCAGAGCCACAGAATCACTAACTGATATAGTATTGGCAACATAAACCGTATCGGCACTCCAGATGGTATCTTCCGTAATATCGTCAGTCCACACCAGTGATGTATGATTCTGCGGTCGTTCAAAAGATCCAATATCAATATGGTGTGAACCTAAATCAAACCTGGGATTTCCCACTAAATCACATATGGGTAAGGATAAAGAGTCAGTTGTAGCCATACCGGCGTCAATACAAGGGGATTCGTTACTTAAAACATATCCGAATTCCATACTGGGAACTAACTGGGGATCTGATGATATACACCCTTCAGTTGTATATGAACCAGAAGGTCCATAGATACTGTTTATTCCGTTTGGGATATTGCAGTATCTTAAGATGACGTTAGGATCCGGATCATAGACAGGTCTATTTATATGAACTTCTACAGGTTGTGACCCTGATCCGTTGCCCCACAAAACACTATTCAACAAATCTATGTACGATTTATTGATATACAGTGCTCCATTATTAGCCGAGGAGAGATTGTTGAGAACTGTATTGTTATAGAAACTCACATCAGCAGCATTATTGAAGTATACTGCGCTTCCTTGATTGGCAGAGTTTCCGGTAAAGTAATTACCCTTAAGGTTGACACTGCAAGAATCAACGTAAATTGCTCCACCATCTAATGCAATGTTCGAAAAGAACTTATTGTTGTGGATAGAAGTATTATCATTGCCAACATATACTGCGCCACCAAAATCAGCTCTGCAATTTGTGAATTCGCAGTTTTCTACCAAAGAATAGTCCGGATTGCCTAAATTGAGAACACCTCCTCTGTTGGCAGATGTGTAGTAATAATCTAGAGAATCAGCTACAGGTTCATTCATAGAGTTGAATAACTCGCAAAATTGCATATTAACACTCGTACTGTCATTCGGACATCTTATCCCACCCCAAAATGAGTCTTCATCAACCGATGTAAAGATAATCTTGTAATCTTTGTTGCCAATAGCGTTTAGGGCTCCATTTTCAATGTTTATCTTATTCCCGCTTTCGATATAGAGCTTCGTGCCTGGACTTATGGTTAGTACTGCTCCATTAACGACAGATACATCACTTGTAAGGCAACATACTCCTGAAATCGTGCTGTCATCTGAAATCACTTCAGGTAATGTTGTAGCACCATTTTGGATTGTAATATTGTAACTTAACGTATCCTTCAAAGGTATATGATCTGTTGCTTCAATAAATAATCGATATGAACCATTTAATAAAGAACTGGTGTTGATGCATCCATCCATACCAGACATTGAAGTAGTATTTTGATAATTATTTGTAAGCACATATTCAAAGATGTTCTCGTTGGAATCGCTTGATTAGAGCCGGATTACGTTTTTATCATGTACGCTGGAAAACTCGCAAGTATTGCTTTTTACTATGCTGCCATTATCGAGATTGATAAGTCTATAGCTCACTGAATAAGGTGCTTTCCTGCGGTTGAGGGTCGAATCAGCAAGAGTCATGTAATCATAGCAGTTAACAACTATATCTATCTGAGGATATTCGAGGGCATCGATTATGTTGTTGCTGTTTTCATCAAGACTGATAATAGGATTATTGTAATACTGATGATTTTGCCTCATGATCTTAACATTATCGATTATAGGAGGCTTATAATCAACCATAGTTATACCATAAAGATTCCCCATACCACCAGAACGTAGGGGATTGATTGGATTCCCATCTACACTCCTATCTTCAAAGTGAAGCTCGCAATCATTGGAAAGCATGGTTTTTCCAATTGGAACTCCGGAATTCCGATATGAGTTGCTGATAATACTATATAAATTAACATCTTGACCTATGTTGTAATCATTAATCCCCTGATAGATGAATTCTCCATTGTCTTCCTCACAATAAGCATGTATTGAATTCTGAGCAGCATCTAAATCCACATAACCTCTACTGACTAAAAATGTCGTCTTTTCATTGGATGGTGCATCCGAAGGAAAATTAACACCTGCATTTAGATGAATCGGTAAACCGTTTAGTAGTGGACGCCATTCGCCCATTGTATGACTAATTATGGCGTCTCCTCCATTAATATTGTAAAAATCTTCTTGCATAGCATCAACATAAGCTCTGGGATATCCGTAATTTGTTAGCTTTTCCTCTTCAAGAAAAATTACTTTATCGTCATTATACATATGTTGCTCAGGTATGTAGGGAGCTTTTTCAATCTTTCCTTCAGCATATCGCCAATGATAATAAACTCTACAGGTTATCCGCCATTCACTTGGATCGAAGGCCTCAACCCTTTTATAATGATTGATATCCCATGTATATCTGTATTTAATCATGCTTATATCAATTAATGCTGTTTCATAGGGATTAATTCTGGCTGTATCGGTAACATAACTTACATGATAATGGTCAGTTGGCTCAAGAGGAATCCACTCATCAGAATCGGATTCTCGGTTAAAATTCCGTTTTTCAAATTCAATCTCGAAAGAAACATTAATAATAGGCACATCACCCCAGTTATGAACCATTACGGCTGCTTCATTTATTTGATTGGCAAGCATATAAGTATAATTATGTGGGTTAGGAAGATCTAACGCATCGTTAATAGAGTCATAGAACTGAATACCATTGAATGTAACTATGGGGGGATCATGTTGGTATGTAGGTAGAGTCCACTGAATATTGAAGGTTCTCTGATTCCCATAATTTCTTTCACCATATACTGGGTAGTCGTGTGGATGTCCATCATCATCAATGAATGTCCATTTAATAATAAGAGATATAGTAATAGAGCCGTTAATAACTCCATTTTGAGGTTGTGCATTGCCAATACTATATTGTTTGAAATTATTTATAAGAACTTCCCCCCACGGGGCTATACAACTTGCACTTTCAAACATTGTATCATCGCCTTCACCATCCAAACTATATACTACACGCATTGTGCTAGATGGAGCCTGTAATCCTCCTAGATTTAATAACCTTACTGATAACCATTCATTATTTATTGACTCAAAACTACCTTGAGTATTTTGTCTATAAAAGAATTCATTGGGTGAGAAAACCACATTTTGAATATAGTTATCATAAAATTGTGTTTGACTTCTTTGATAATTCAAAGGCGGACCTCCTGTAATATAGTCTGGAAACAGAAGTCCATAGTGATTATGACCTGGATCATTATCCCAATAAGGGTAAGGATGCTGAGCATCTATAATAATGCGGGTTATGTAATACCAGCATCTACTCCATGACTCGTCAGGTTGATCTGGAAAATATGGTTGGTACCTAGTAGGAAAATATAAAGATTGATAAAAATAATCATCATCATAATTCATAATTAAAGTATCTACAGGAATGATAAAATGAAGCGGATTCATGGGATCCACAAAATTGCCTATAACGATTTGCCACCACAAATTAGGGTGAGGAGCATTATCATACTGATCATGGACAAATAAAGGAATCGTCATAGTTGCTGCGAAGTAAACAGGATTTGGTTCCTCAGACCCTGGCACAACACCCATTTCGTAGGTCATGTCTAAATCGTCATGTAGAAAGTAGGGCCCAGTACCCAGAATAATTTCTGGCTCCCAATCTAACCAGTCATCTTCAATATTATAGCTTTTAGGCATAATATTTATTACTGCTCTATGATTATTAG
>Ga0209610_1001112_pt1 | contig 14044 bp, 10 predicted proteins | sample LakKivw275mmetaG_FD_184137 | JGI IMG/M metagenome (GOLD analysis project Ga0209610, IMG submission 184137) | Anoxic lake water microbial communities from Lake Kivu, Rwanda to study Microbial Dark Matter (Phase II) - Lake Kivu water 275m metaG... | ecosystem: Environmental > Aquatic > Freshwater...
ATCGATCGGCGTCACCTCGCACTTCGCTCCGGTTAGTCTCACTATCTCAGTCGCCAGGTCGAACCACGAACACTGACCGGAATTGGTCAGGTGATAGACGCCGAAGTACTTCGACTTGGCGAGTTCCCAGAGCGGGCGGCAGAGGTCCCGCGCGTAGGTAGGCGAACCAACCTGGTCGTTAACCACCTCGATTCGCGGTACTTGAGACGACTTCTGGCGTATCGTATCCACGAAGTTGCGCCCGTACCTGCCATAGAGCCAACTGGTCCGAACCACGAAGTGCCGCTTGCAGGTCTGGGTGACTGCGTTCTCCCCCATCAGCTTCGTCCGCCCATAGACCGAAAGCGGATTAGGCTTGTCGCCCTCGCGGTATGGTCTCTTTGACCGGCCATCGAAGACGTAGTCCGTGGACAGGTATACAAGCTTGCAGCGCAACTCCTCGGCTCCGAGCGCGACCGCCCACGTGCCCTGAAAGTTGACCGCGGTAGCGCCGGGCAGGTCATCCTCGCACCCATCAACATCGGTCCTCGCAGCCAGGTGGAATATCACCGCGGGACCGACCTGGTGGATACCGTTGATGGTCTTCTCGACGTCAGTGACGTTATGGTCGGGTAGGTCCCAGCCAACAACTTCTTCGTTTTGGTGCCGGAGGAACCCAACCAGGTCCTTCCCCAGCATTCCCTCTGACCCCGTCACAAGGAAACGCATCCGCTCACCCCCGCGGCCAACTCCGGGACAACCACTGAGGCCGCAGAGAATCTGGAGCGGCTTCTGATGCCGCAACCAAGTCTGATGTAACCACAGATAAACGCAGATGGACGCAGATATGGTTTCGGACCCAAGATGCTGATCGGCGTTTATCGGTGTGCATCGGCGGTTTCAAAGGTTCTTTCGCAGGAACCCAATCTGCGGAATCTGTGTGATCGGCGGATGTCTCACGAGCCAGTTTCGCGTCTTCGTCATTCGTGTTTCTGACTTCGAGTTTGACCGTATCGATTCTTCATTCGAGTGTCGCTCCTCAGTGTAGCCGCGAGCCGCACCGGAATCAAGCTCCCGTGAGTTTGACTAGTGTCCTTCAAGGGCTATACTGAGCAAGGTTGACGAGAACCACTCTTCTCCTCCTCTGGCTGACAGGCGCGTGTATGGCAAGATACGACGCGCTGTCGGTCTCCGGCGAGTGGATGATTGGCGCGTACAAGGCCGTCCTTTCTCCGCTGCAGGGTTCGAACGTCTGCAACTTCTACCCCACCTGCTCGCAGTTCACCAAGGGCGCAATCCAGTCACAAGGATTCCTGCCGGGCCTGCTGATTGGGGCCGACCGGCTGATGCGCTGCAACACTCTTGCCTGGTCCTACTACGACACTTACTATCGCGGCGAGGTTGTCGGGGGCAGGATGCCGGACCCGGTCGAGTGCCATGTGGCATGGCGCAACCCGCCGGGTGAACCCGGGCTCCTGGTCGCGGCGCAGACTGAAGAGCATGGGACAGGAGCCGAGACGCCTGGAAAACAGGAGACAGTCCCCCGAAGCGGCTGCGTCGAACTCGCCGCGGGACAGTCCCCGTTTTCCCTGAGCTTCGCAGACTATCTGTATTCCTCGGGCGAGTACGAGCAGGCCGCGGGCGAGTACCTCAGGGTCAGATTCACTTCTACTCAGCCCGGCCTGAGCAGCTACGCCGGGCTGATGGCAGGCGAGTCGTACCTGCAGGCCGGAGACCTTGCGCAGTCGCGCCATGCGTTTGAGGACTTGACGGCACCGGTCGTGCAGGACTTCAAGCAGTATGGGATCGCCCGCACCGACTTCGCGGCAGCCGACTACCCGGGCACCCGCAACGCGCTCGGCCCAATCATCTCAGCGGTTATGGACAAACAGGCCAGGGCACTCAGGGGTTGGACCTACTTCCGGGAGCACCAGTTCCGAGCGGGCGCCGAAGCGCTCAGCCCCATCAACGTCGATGAGCCGTCCCGCCAGCTCTCTTCGATGGACGGCCACGGCATCCGCCGTCGCTCGCGGCTGGTGAGTACGCTGCTCTCCGCGCTCCTGCCCGGTGCCGGCCAGACTTACTCGGGCCGGGCCGGCGACGGAGCCTATTCGTTCCTGACCGTTGCCAGCACCGGCCTGGTGACCTGGTGGTTTGCCGCCGAACCGGCCACGCGCGACCGCACCCGGGTCAAGGTGTCCATCTTCGGCGTCATCACCGCTCTGTTCTATGCAGGCAACGTGTACGGCGCCAACATCGCGGCCCGCGATTACAACCTGCTGCAGGAGCATCGCTACGTCCAGCGCGCCGATTCGCTCTTCGGACTCATGTCGTTGGAACCGAACTACCACGTCCTGCTGGACTCGGTCCCGTCGGACACCGCCGCGTCCGGGCACCAATGACGCTGTTCCTGGTTCTGGTCCTCCAGTCTGCAAATCTGCCCCTGCCCGCCCAACCCGACACCACGCCCCAGGGACAATTCCCTGCCGCCGTCACTCAGTCTGCAATCTGCAATCTGAAGTCTGAAAAGTCTCTGGGTGATTCCCTGCTCAGGCATGGTTTCAACTCCGAGGCTGGACGGGAATTCCGGCGCCGATTGTGGACTACGGACACGAATGCTGCCACGGCCGGGCTGACGTACCTAAAGCTCGGCTTGAGCCTGGCGGCAGTTGGTCAGCAACAGCTCGCGGCCGAGGAACTGCACGAGGCCGGTCGGCTCGACCCGAACATCGCCGAGCCGGCGCAGACTGCACTGGCGGGGTTCTATTCGCACGCCGGGCGCTACGACCTGGCAGCTTTCGAGCTTTCAGACCTGCTCGTCTTCACCCGTGACTCGGCCCGCCGGTCCGAACTCAACTCCGAGCTGGGCTGGCTCCGCCTGCAGGACGGCGACCTGAGCTCGGCCGCGAACAGCTACGACCTTGCCGGCAGACCCGATGTCGCCAGCCGGCTTCGCCTCGACCAGGGGATTCGTCTTCGCAGCCCGACCTGGGCCGCGGTGATGTCCTCATTCATCCCGGGTAGCGGCGAGGCATACGCAGGACGGCCGGCCGCCGGCCTGCTTGCCTTTGCGGTGACAGCCGGCTCGCTGGCCTGGACGGTCGTGGCGGCCAAGAGCGACGACTGGGTGAGTGCCTCGGTTATCGCGTCTACCCTGTTCTGGCGGTTCTACAATGGGTCGCGCGCCAATGCAGTCGCCTTCGCGGGCGAGTACAACTCAGCCGCGCGGCACCGGCGTATCGCGGACATCACCTCCCAGGTCGGTGAGCCCGATTGGTTCGAAGGGACCGACAGCCTGCTTGGCTACAAGGTGAGGCCGGACACAGACAAAGGGACCAGATAGTTCAGAAGTCAGAGACCAGAGTTCAGAAGTCAGAATGCCGGGCCACTCTGCATTCTGATTCGTGTTCTATTCGGCTCCGAAGAGTATCTGCGAAAGGTCGCGGGTATGGTCGTCGCGCAGTCCGGAGAGCGCCTCGGACAGGGAGAAATTCAGCTCCTCTTTGCCGGTCCGGATGATTACTCCGCCCGCAATCGCCGCGGGCTGGCCGAGCTTCACGCCCAAATGCGGCCCGAACAAGCGAGTATCGGCTTCCGAGAGCAATGCCACCGATTCCGGACGGGCATGTCGTTTCACCAACCTGGCTATTGAGTCGGCGTACCCGGGGTCTTCGAGGACCTTCTTCCGGGCCTGGGCGACCGCTCGGTCCAGCACCTGCCAGCGTGCGGCCAGAACGGCATTTCGGCGCAGGAGCCGCGCCTGGCTGCGGGCCCGCTCAATGATGGCATCGCAGTCACGCCGGGTGCGCTCCGCGTTGTCGGATTCAATAACCTCGACTGCCGCAGCGGACCGCTTCTGCGTCTCAGCAACCGCCACATCACGCTCCTCGCCGATGGCAGCCGACTTGGCCCTGCCGTCGGCCAGTATCTTCTCGAGCAGTTCGTTGGTGCCCATGACTAGTTCCTGGTTTCTAGTTTCTGGTTCCTGTTACTAACAACCAGAAACTGGGAACTACGAGCCAATCTTGACACCCATCTGGAGGAAGATAGTCGCGAGCAGGCCGAGCACGGCGTAGGTCTCGACCAGCGCGCCGAAGATAACACCCTTGGTGCCTTCAGAGGCACGTTTGGCCACCAGCTCGGCGCCGGCTGCGCAGACCCTGCCCTGCCACATCGCCGTAACCAGTCCGGCGATCCCGACCGGCAGGCAGGCGGCGAACATCTGCACTCCCTGCCAGGGCGTGATTGGTACCAGATTCCCGAGCACGCCCAGTTTCATCATGCCCAGAAACGCGCCGAGAAACCCGTAGAATCCCTGGGTGCCGGGCAGCGCGACGAGGATAAAGAGGCTGCCGAACTTCTTCGGGTCCTCTGCAAGCACGCCCGAGGACACTCTCGCAACGTAACCGATGCCGATGGCCGAGCCGATTCCGGCCGGCAGGGCCGCCACGACACAACCGAGCAGAGCAATGGCCAAACCAATCGGGTCAACCACTAGTCCTCCTTATTGCTTCACGGTCACATACTCATTGGTCTCGCGGAACGGGGTGAAACGCTCGCCGCCACCGGTGTAGAACCTTGGAAAGAACTCGACGTACTGCAGGCGGAGCGAATGGACAAAGGCACCCAGCACGTTCACCGCGATGTTGTAGGTATGCCCCACTACCAGCACGATGAGCGCGCCCAAGATACCGACCACCGGAATCGGCAGGAGCATCCAGGCTATCACGTTTATGGCCACGGCAACGCCGCCGGTGCACATGCCCAGGGCCATCAGCCTGATATAGGACAGCACCACGCCGATGTACCCGGTCGCGCCGTACAGCGCGTACCCGCCCCACAGGAACCGACCAAGCACCGATGCATTCGACGGCGACAGGAAGAAGAAGAGCACGCCGGCAAGGCTCGGTATCCACGCCGGCAGCATGTGCGTGAAATACAAGACGAGGATCGCGGCGGCCGCGGCACCGAGCCCGAGCGGCACCGGCTTGAACTTTCGGGTACGAATGGTGGCGACAATCGCATGGACGAACATAGCCAGGTACACCGCCCAGAATCCCCATTTGGCGAGGCCGAACTGACTCGGCAGCCATCCCAGTTTGGCGCCGATGAAAACCAAGAACGCGGCGAGGAGCGCGAACCAGAGCGTCTGGCTCAGCGCGGTCTCGCGACTGCGCTGGGTGAAGACAATGATCGCTGCTACTGATAGTAGAATCGTGACCATGAGTGCGGCAATAGCCCACCCGGGCAGCGACTTCGCGAACACCACCCTTGCCGTCAGCGCGTTCAACGACAGGAACCAGGGCAACTGCCCGAGCAGGCCCGCACCGTAGTCGCGCACCCGCAGGCAATCCGCAATCTCGAACGCAATGCCCGCAATCATCTGCAGGTAGCCGAGCCCAATCGACAGGATGAAGAACTTCATCGGCTCCTTGACCGGGTCGAACCACATAAGAGTGTTCTTGAACGCCTGCAGCCAGCCGATGCCGAGCCGGTCCGGCATGTCGCCGAACCACCCGCCCACGAGCGCCCCGGCCGGGATTGTCAGGATTGCCCCGAACAGGATGATACCGAGCAGCTTGTTGCTGGTGCCCATCTTACGCATCAGAACGAAGGTCAGCAGCGCTACTACGATCCCGTATCCGGCGTCGGTAAGACAGAGCGCGAAGAAAGTCCCGAAGAACGGTGCGATAATCCAGGTCGGGTCGAGTTCGGTCGGCGACGGCATGCTGAAGAGCTCCAGCACCATCTCAAACGGCCGGAAGACCGGCCTGTTGACGAGCGCCACCGGCTGTTCCTCGCCCTCGGCCGGCTGGACCTCGGTCATCGCCGCGGCCCCGCTCTCCTCCACCAGCCTGCTCAACCTGCCCAAGTCACGCGTGCGTACCCAGCCATGAACCAGCACCACCGATTCAGTCCTCGCCAGTGCCGCGGCTGTGGCTTTCCTCGCCTCCTCGTTTGCCAGTGCGTCCGCCGCCACCTTCAGCTTGGGCAGACTCGCCCCGAGCTGCTCCACCTCGGCGCCGATCTCCTGCAGGCGTCCCCTTGCCGCGGCTTCATCCCGGGCGAGGCCGGCGAGCACATTCCGCGGCCTGCCCTTGACGTTGCGCAGGTCCACGACCTCGAACCGGTTCTTGCCCAAGATGCGGCTGACGCGGTCGGCAGCACCCGGCAAAGCTGCGACCAGCGCACGCACTTCGTCCCCAGACCGGCCGATCATCTCGACTGCGCCCGGCCCGCCCTCGAGCGCCTCCCTGGCTGCGAGGAAATCCTCTTCAACCGGGAACCAGCCGAACGTCACAGTCACGGTGCCCATCCCGTACATCTCGGCCGGCGAATAGTCGAACCCGGCCCATGGCTCGAGCCGGCGGGTCTCGGTCTCGATCGTCCGGACGCGGGTTTCAAGTTCTGATTGCTCGCGGGTGAGGTCGGCCAGCCGACCGACCGCGGACGAGTAGTCGAAGCTCGCGGCGACATCATCGAATTCCCGGTGCGAGAGCTCCTGTTTGCCGCCGGCGCCCTTCTTCTTCCTGATGCGCGGAGTGATTGTCTCGATTGCCTGAATGACGCGTCGGCTGTCCGCGTTCGCCTGGCTCTCGGCTGTGGCCGGCCCGGTCTGCGTGATGTGCATCACGCCCAGGCGCTGCAGCCTCTTCAAGAACGAATCGCGGTACTCTTGATGAACCGCGACCAGTACCCTGGTGACTTTCTCTATTGCCACTGCCGGCGCAGGTTCTCCACTAGCAGGTCGGCAGCCCGGTTCAACCGGTCGGCAGGCACTTCCTGCACGGTGCGCGCCGCTGCCTCGGCTTCAGCCCGGGCCTTGGACTCAAGCCCGGCCGCCTCGGCCTTGGCTCTCTCGATTGCGGAATTATGCTCCCGGTTGCAGCGTTCCCGCGCTCCGGCCAAGGCCGCCGTGGTCTGTTGTTCGGCCTGCGCCACGGCCTGTCGCCTCTCCTCCTCGGCGCGTTTCACGGCCTCGGCTGCCTCGGACTCAGCCTTCTTGACCAGGGCGATAATGTCTTCAGATTGGGTTGCCATTGCGGTGTCAGATGCTATTCAAACACCCCTCAAAGTCAAGCAAGGGCCGTCCGCAGAAGACGCACGAATGGCTTAACCCGAACTGAGCTGCAGTGAGGCAAATGACAAAGCTCGTCCGCCTTCTCTCGCGCTTGACTTACGGCCGATGTTGTCTAGCTTCTCAGCAGACTAACTGGAGGCATCCGTGACGGTGATGATGGTTCTTCTCTGCGTGCTATCCGCGGCTCCGCAGCCGAATCTAAAAGATTTCCTGCCACGGCGGGCGTACGACTCGGCGGTCCACTACTACACGAACCGCCTGTCGCGCCACGTTAATGATATCGAGGACATGAGCAACCTTGCGCGAGTCTACGACCACTGGCACAAGTTTGACTCAAGCCTTGCCTGGTGGAACCGCGTCCTGGAGCAATATCCGCACGTTGACTCGGCCATCACCGGCCGCTGGTACGCGCTGTACCGGCGTGACGAGAAGGACTCGCTCAAACTACCGGAGACGAAGAGGCTCATCGCCGCCGAGGCCTCGGCGTTCCTGTCTGAAACCACGGCCCGCTCCCTGACGCTTGCCTGGGACGGCCTCAGCATCTCAGATACGGTGCTTGCTCCCAAGGTCGGCTGGCTCCTGATGGAGCGGTTTCCTTTCTCACCCCGGGCCCACGAGGTCACGGGCAATGCCTTCTACGACTCGCTCGCGCCGGTCTGGACCAACGACACACTCAAGGTGCCCCTCATCAAGCGCTTCCTGGCCCGGCTGCCCCGCACCGAATGGCGCCAGACGTTCTACATGTTCCTCCTGAGTTCGCGCTTCGGGCTCAACGACACGGCCGGCCTGCGCGCCGACGCAGCCGAAATGATTCTCGATGACCCGACCGACCCGTTCCGCTACCGCTACGCGGCGGCCCTGTTCAACCGCCTCAGGTTCGACCCGGTCACCGCCGAAGCCTACGCCCGCAAGGCCCTCGACTGGGAACCCCGGACCAAGAAGTCGCCCAACAAGCCTCAGGAACAATGGGACATCGAGTACCCGCCGCTTCGCGGCTCTGCCCTGCTTGCGCTGGCCGAAGCCCTGAAGCTACAGGGCAAGCTGGCTCCGGCCGAGAGTTCGATCACCACGGCAATCAACGAGTTCCGATGGGACCCGCAGCAAGAAGCCACGCCCGGACCGTTCTACTGCCTGCTTGGCGAGATCAAGGGAGCCCAGGGTCACGTCGCCGCGGCAGTAGTCGCATACACACGAGCAATGAAAGCAGGCGACTCACGCAACTACTGGACATCCCGTGCCGACTCTGGCCTCAAGCGTCTGCCACCCTGGTCCAGCGGTGGAGATGGCGGGCACGGCACTACGAATCAGCCCGTGTTTGTGCCCATCTTCCCCGACCTCTACTACGGTGGGCCGGTATTCGCCGATGTCTCCGACTCGTTCGGACTGAAGGATAGGCACGAGTCGCGCGTTGCCTGGGGCGACTACAACAATGACGGATATCAGGACCTGCTCCTGAACGGCTCGGTCCTGTTCCGCAACGACTCGGGCCACGGGTTCACCAACGTGACCGACTCGGTCGGCCTCGCCAAGGCCAACGGTCGAGGCGGGCTCTTTGCCGACTTCAGTAACGACGGCTGGCTCGACCTGTACGTATCCGCCGGCGAAGGCGGTGCCCGGTTCTACAAGAACGACTCCGGCAGGTTCGTTTTCCTCTCCGACCGCGCCGGCGGGCCGGATAATGAGTACCCAACTGAGGGTGCCGGCTTTGCCGACTTCGACAACGACGGCTGGGTGGACCTCTACTGCGCCAACTACGAAAACTGGGAGAAGCACGAGTACTACCCGGACCAGCTCTTCCAGAACCAGCACGGATACTTCGCCGATGTCACGAAGAAGGCGGGCATCACACCGCCCTACGGCAATGACCTTGCTGGCCGGGGTGTAAACTGGGGCGACTTCAACAACGACGGGTATCAGGACTGCTACGTCTCGAACTACCGTCTGTGCGAGAACTTCCTATGGGTGAACAACCACGACTCGACCTTCACCAACCTCGCAGGCCAACTCGGCGTTGCCGGTGACGAGGTGAACGGCTGGTACGGACACACCATCGGCTCGGAATGGGGGGACTACGACAACGATGGCGACATCGACCTCTTCTGCGGCAACCTTGCCCACCCACGCTACATCGAGTTCTCCAACCGCTCCATGCTGTACGAAAACGGTCTCGGACCGTCCGTGACTCGTCCTTCGTCCCTCGTCCCCCACCCCTCGCCCCTCGCCTCTCCTTCCTTCCGCGACGTTCGCGCTGCCTCCGGCATCCGCTATGAAGAGACCCACTCTGACCCGGCTTGGGCCGACGTCGACAACGACGGCGACCTTGACCTCTACATCACTTCCATCTACGAAGGCCGCCGTTCATTCCTCTACCTCAACCAGCCATCTGATTCTCCCGTTGCCAATCGCCAATCGCCAATCGCCAATCGCCAATTCCAGGAGGCCACCTGGCTCTCAGGCACCCGGGTCTTCAATGGCTGGGGTTGCGCGTTCGCCGACTTCGACAACGACGGCGACGAGGACCTTGTGGTCGGATCGGGCTCCGGTGTCAAACTCTTCCGCAACGACACGAAGAACGGCAACAATTGGCTCGAAGTTCGCGTCATAGGCAGGAAGTTCAACCGTGCCGGTATCGGCGCTCGGGTTGTTGTCACCCAGGGCAAGAGCCGGCAGATCCGTGAGGTCGAGGGCGGCAAAGGAACGACAAGCCAGAACTCGCTCATCCAGCACTTCGGCCTTGGCCGGTCAGGCGCGCCCCTGACCGTCGAGGTACGGTTCGGCCCGAAGAGCCGCGCCGTTGTCAAAGGAGTCAGACTCAACCAGTTGGTTACGGTAGTCGAGAAAGAGTGACGATACGTGAATGACGAAGCAGGCAACGCGCCTCCGGCTCCGCAATGAGCTCACCTGACACCGACCGCTGGCACATCATCGAAGGCCAGCAGGTGGACCTCACCGGGTTCAATGCGCGCGGCCTGATTCTTGACATCGGTGGCGGCGGCGAAGGTGTCATCGGCCGTCTGTTCGGGAACCGAGTGGTCGCGATCGACCTGCACCTGAGCGAGTTGGAGGAGGCGCCGGCCGGCCCGCTCAAGATAGTGATGGACGGCCGCGAGCTCAAGTTTGTTGATGACTCATTTGATACAGTCACAGCTTTCTTCTCCTTCCTCTACATCGAGGCCAGCGACCAGGAGACCGTCCTGCGCGAGGCCTGCCGCGTGCTGAAGCCGGGAGGCAGAATCCGCATCTGGGACGTGGTCGTTCCCGAAATTGTCCTGCCGGGCAAAGATGTTTTCGCGGTTGACGTGGAGGCCAGGATTCCCGGCCAGACCATCCACACTCGATATGGTGTTCGTTGGGACGGACGGCACCAGGACCCGTCATGGTTCGCGAGCCTCGCGAACTCGGTCGGCCTTCTCGTGGAACAAAAGGAATGTTTCGACGGTATATTTCGCGTCGACCTCTACAAACCAGCCGCATGAAAGGAGACTTCAAGTGAGAACCGCAGCGTTCGTAACCACACTAGTCCTGCTCTTCACTGGCTGCGCGCGCGTCTACGTGCAGCCCGCGATCGACCTCAAACCGCACGAGGTCATTGGCATCATCGAATTCAAGACGGACGCCAAAGGCGACCTGGGTGAGTTCGTGACCCAGAAGTTTGTCCAGTCGGTGACCGAGGACCAGGACGAAATAAAGATTGTCGAACTGGGCACTGAAAAGGACGTTCTCGAAGCCGTCGGCATGACTCACCTTGGACCGGATGCGCTAGAGGCCATCGGCGACAAGTATGACCTGAACACGGTGTTCACCGGCAACCTCGACGTCGCCGAGGCTACTCCGAGCTGCGGCTTCGGTCCCGGCTACGCGAGTTTCGAGGCCAAGGTCAACGCGCGGCTTACGGCTCGGCTGGTCGAGACCGCGACCGGCGGTACCATCTGGAGCAACTCGGCCCGCGACGAACGGACGGTCGCCGGAATCGAGAAGTTCGGCCACGACTTCGCCTTCAACGCCGAGGACCCGGAAAAGGCCTATGGCGACATGGCGCGCAGCCTCTGCCGCCACATCACCCACGACTTCCGCGGTCACTGGGAACACCGCGGCTGCCGCTAGGCTCCGACCAAACTCGCGGGCGGGAATCGACAGCGCATTCCCGCCCGCTCCCCCAGGCGAGGTTCATTCTGACCCGGTCACACTCAAATCACTGTTTTACTGTGGCTTATCGCGGCAAACTCATATTCAGTCTATTCTTCAAGGCGGTACTATCCCATCGAAACTACCTGTAGCTATCGGACGTCCGCATGGTTGCCGCCGAGGGTTAGCTGGAAGCCAAGAGCAGTCACCCCGCCTGATGAGGCGAGGCAAGCGCATCGGACCACATCCGGAGGCATTTCAGTTTGCCGATTGTGGACTGCAGATTGGCCGACGGCTGACGGCTAGCGGCTGACGGCAGACCGCGACAGCTCACCGCGGGCGGCTTCGGGTGACACGGCTTCCTGACGGGCGTCCGTCTCCGTTGGCTCCGTCCGGCTTCCTTGACTCTCCTTCGACTGCCGATAGTATTGCCCACTATGAAAGAAGACGGCGTCGTCAAAGAGATTCCCCACAAGTCGGAGAGCTTCTCCGACTGGTACACCGCGGTTGTGCTGAAAGCCGAGCTGGCCGACTACGCCCCGGTGCGCGGCTGCATGGTCATTCGGCCATACGGCTACGCGCTGTGGGAAAACATCCAGGCCAGGCTGGACCGGCGCATCAAGGACGCCGGCCACGTCAACGCCTATTTCCCCACGCTCATCCCGGAGAGCTTCCTGACCAAGGAGGCCGAGCACGTGAAGGGCTTCTCGCCCCAAGTCGCCTGGGTCACCCAAGGCGGCGATGAGAAACTAACCGAGCGGCTCGCGCTCCGGCCGACCAGCGAAGCGATAATCAATACGATGTACGCCAAGTGGGTCAAAAGCTACCGCGACCTGCCGGTGCTGATAAACCAGTGGTGTAATATTTTCCGCTGGGAAAAGGCCACCCGCCTCTTCCTCCGCACCCTCGAGTTCCTCTGGCAGGAAGGCCATACGCTGCATCGGACGCTCGAGGAAGCCCAGGCCGAAACGCTCAGAATCCTTGACCTGTACGTTGACTTCGTGGAGAACGATCTCGCGGTGCCGGTGCTCGCGGGGGCCAAGCCCGAATCCGAGAAGTTCCCCGGTGCCGTCGACACTTATTCGATTGAGGCGCTGATGCCCGACGGTCAGGCCCTGCAGGCCGGGACGTCGCATTTGCTCGGTCAGCACTTCGCCGAGGCATTCGACATCCGCTACCTGGATGAGGACAACACCGAGAAGCGCCCCTGGGGCACGTCGTGGGGCGTGACCACACGGCTGATGGGTGCGCTGATCATGACTCACGGCGACGACAAGGGTATGTTCATGCCGCCGCGAGTCGCACCCTACCAGGCGGTGATCGTGCCCATTCTCTTCGGTAAGAACGACGAAGCCGTGCTCACCAAGTGCCGCGAGACCAGGACGCAGCTCGGGGCCTACCGGGTCCACCTCGACGACCGCACCACCCAGACCGCCGGCTGGAAGTACAACGAGCACGAAATGCGCGGCGCACCGGTGCGGGTCGAAATCGGTCCCAAGGACGTGGCCAAAGAGCAGTGTGTGCTCGTCCCGCGCGATGGCTCCGGCAAACGTTTCGTTCCGCTCGCCTCCCTGCCGGGCGAACTGGGAAAGCTGCTCGATGAAGTCCAGGCCGGCATGCTGAAACGGGCCCGTGAATTCGTGGCCACCCACACGTCCAGCGCCGATTCTATCGATGAGTTCAAAGCCGCGCTCGGGGCGAAGCCGGGCTATGTCCGGGTGCACTGGTGCCGGTCACAGGAATGCGAGAATGCGTTGATCGACGCAACCAGGACTACTCCGCGCAACATGCCTGCCACTGACCAGGGCAAACCCGGCAAATGCATCGTCTGCGGTAAGCCCACCGACACAGTTATCTACTACGCGCGGACGTACTGAGGCAGCGAGCACGAGTTACCAGTTGTCAGTGAACAGATCGCAGCGTTCGGACCGGCCCTTTGCTGGAAACTGGAGATTCGGTCCGCGCTAGCGCACCGTGATGAGCGCCCTGAGCGCCTCGTACTTCTTCGGCCCGATCCCTTTCACGTTCTGGATTTCCTCCGCTGAACCGAACCGGCCCGCGGTCTCGCGGTATTGAATGATGCGCTCGGCCGTCCTGGGGCCGATTCCCGGCAGGGTCTGCAGTAGCTCGGCGTCGGCAGTGTTGAGATTGACCGGCCCGCTCGACTGCGGGCGAACGATGCCGGGCGTGGCCGGGTACAGTCGAACCGGCTGGGCCGGCCTCAGCGTGTCCTGCGCAATCGCGTAGGCCGTCCAGATTCCGGTCAGACTCTGAGGAAGCAGCCTGCCTTCGATGGGAAGCCCCGCACGCTCAAGCCACTGCTCGGTTGTCACCACCTTGTACATGCCCGGCCGCCGGCTCCTGACGCGCGCTCTCGCCACCTGCGATACCTCCGGCCACTGAGTCGTGTCACCGGTGACGAAGTAGTCGGCGCCGGCGATGAACGGGGCTGGTTCGTGCGGCCCCAGGCTGTCGGGCGCAACCAGCTTCGTCAGCGTCGTATCATCGATCGGCAGCAGTCGCAGCGGTCGGCAGTACGGCACTGCGTCGAACAACTGCTCACGGCTCAGCCTGCCAGTACCAAGCCCACCTTCAATCTCATAAGCCGGCAGAACCGCGATGTCGGCTCCCGTCTTTGCTCGAACGGCTTCGGTGACCAGCGCACCGATGCCTACCCGACCGGCGCTGTCCGGCGGATACTCGGCCGGGTTCGCACCGAGAGCCGAGTCGCTGAGCGCGGCGCCGGTCCGGCGCAGCCAGCGCGCAGCAGCCGAGGTGTCGAATTCGGACCCCGGCTCGACGTTGAGCAATCGAACTCCGGTCTCGTAGACCTTGCGCTCGGTCTTGTTGAACAGGACA
>Ga0209610_1001116_pt1 | contig 14024 bp, 14 predicted proteins | sample LakKivw275mmetaG_FD_184137 | JGI IMG/M metagenome (GOLD analysis project Ga0209610, IMG submission 184137) | Anoxic lake water microbial communities from Lake Kivu, Rwanda to study Microbial Dark Matter (Phase II) - Lake Kivu water 275m metaG... | ecosystem: Environmental > Aquatic > Freshwater...
GAGTAACGCATATATGTCCTGCTTTATCACGTACTGATACACGAATCTTAGCATTAGGACCGCGATAGGTGTTATCAACTTTCCATGAATGGGTGATGGCCGCGGTTACAGCCTTGTTGAGCACCCAGCCATCGCCGGTACTGATATTCGACCAGGTACTAGTATCATCGTTCCAAAACTCTATCTTGTAGTCCACATTCAGATTGAGAGCTGAGGTAGCGGTAAAGCTGATCGTTTGGGTAGTGCCCCCGTTCCACGATGTTGAGGCGCTGGGGGCAGTGATACTGACCACGGTGGGCAGAATCCACAACCGTTAGCTGCAGTTTGGCGGTGCTGGTATCTACGTCGGGTATGTTAGCTGCCGGCCACGTTGCCGAATTTTCGCCCTTGGTGAAGGTACCGGCAGCAAAAACTACATTTCCCGAAGGGAAGGTGGTGCTGCCATCGGTATTATACAAAGCGCTGACAGTAAAGTCTCCTGTGGGTGGGATAGTGTCTGTGGCGTTCCATCTAACGGTGTAGGCCTGGTCGGCAGCGATATAGTTGCCGCCGTTAGGAGTTATTATGGTAACCGTGGGCAGGGTGGTATCAACTATAACACTGGAGAGAGAGGTAGCAATAATCTGGCCACCGCCAAGAGAGTTCTGAGCGGTAACTCTCACATTATAGGTCCCGGCGGCAGCGGTAGCCGAAATATTCACTGACAAGGTAGGCAGAATCGGTTGCGGTGTTCCGTCGCAGATAATAGTTCTGGTAAGTGTACCGCTGTCGGCGATGGTTGTAGTAGCATTATATATCTCTACTCTGAAGTTAATGGGGCAGGGAGTCCCCCATGCACCATCATCGGTGACGGTACCGCTTACGGTTATAGGTCCACCTTGGCCAACATACGCCGGATTGCTTAGCACCGGGCCAGCGACGGTGGTAATAGTAACCGCGGTCACGTCCGCCTTAACTGGAGTCGCCGGCAATGTCACCGCAATCATGGAAAGGACCAGGGCGAGTGTCAGGAAAATACCCAGGGCCTTGGTTTTGAGTGTCTTGACGTTCATCATGTTCTTGTTTTTACCTCCGTGTTGTATTTTGGGCTTATTCGCGGGGGTCATGAGTGAGAACCTTGCTTTCTCTTATCACCATCCATTCTTCTGGCGTGTTCTTCCAGAATCTGTGTGATTAGCTGCTTGAGATGCACGCCTTCACTGGCTGCTTTGGCTTTGAGCTTGCGGTGTATCTCTGTGGTTAAATTGGCTCGAATCTCTGGCATTTTAGCCTCCTAAGCTGATGTGAGATCGAATGCGTTGTTCGTGGTGGCAAATCCAGCACTTCCGTGAAGTGACAGACGTGTAGTCTGTGTAATCTTTCACACACGTACATTATATCACGCCTGTCAAGTCCAGACGGGAATTGGAGGGCAAAGATTGAAAGGGCGGACTTAAAAGTCCGCCCCTACGGTTCGAATAGACGCAAAATGAAACAATGTAGGGGCGGGGCTTTAGCCCCGCCCGAAACGTATATGATTGTGACCTATGTTAATATCAGCTACGCATGATTGAACTGGAGAAAACAGCGGTTTCAGTCCCAGAGGGCTTTGGCTACATCTTCCAGTCCGAGCTCCAGCAGCTTGTCTTTAGTTGGTTTGCCGGTCTCCGTATCCCAGCCGCGGGCGACCAGTAAATCTTTGAGCAGGGCGTTGAAGTCAACGCTTCTGCCAGCAGTGGGGCCGGCTTCCGGTGGAGGGTTACCAACTACACGATTCGGTAATTTGAAATCGAATATGCTGACGCCTTCACGGGTGTTGAAGGCCTGGCGAATGCTGGCGACCCGGTCTCCAACTTTGAGCAGGTCGTTTATGGTGTAGTTCCAGCCCGTGACCAGGTTGGTGAAATCGGTGAGCGCCTCAGCAGACATGAAGCCGTAGCCGAACTGGCACAGTCCGGCACAGCTTATAGCATGCATTAAGTCGCTACCCATCTTGTTCGCTTCACCACGGCCGGCTTGAGATTTGCGTTCGTAGGCAGGGAATGCCAGGCCGCTGGCGGGCTTGGTGCTGTAGTTGCCCTGTGTGTGGCGGCCCGGCGTGCTGTCCAGATAAGAGGTGGTGTAATTAAGGTACCTTTTCGGGTCGTGCATGGGAACTTCCTGGCCGTGTATGTGGACGGCAAATTCCTCGGCCCCTTTGCCGATGTGCTCGGCTGCCCGTTTAACGCCGCCGGCCAAAACCTCTCCAAAGCCCTGACGCCTGGCCAGCTTCTCGGTCATGTCCACGATGGCTCTGTGGTTACCCCATCTCAGCTCGATGCCATCGGTATCTTTACTGGTGATTAAGCCGTTTTCGAAACATTCTATGGCGAAGGCTATGGTGACGCCTGCAGATATAGTGTCCAGTCCGTAGCGATTGCAGATATCGTTGACTTTTATAATGGACTCGAGGTTATCGTTCAAACACATAGAGCCGAAGGCGGCCAGCGTCTCGTATTCAGGTTTGTGCGTGAGCGCCGGATAGTCGTACTGGCCGGTGCTGGCTTTCATGTGCCCGCCGCAAGCCACAGGACAGCGCCAGCAGCCGTAACGGCGCTCCTGCAAACTGACAATTTGCATATCGCTGATAGCTGGAGCCGTGGTGAAGTCTAACGCTGTGCCTTTCCAATTTTTTACCGGCGTGTCACCGGCCTGCACCAGTGTATTCATACCCGCACAGGTGCCGAATGTACGAAAGGGTTCTGCAGTATCGTCCAATTTCAGGTGCCTGGTTCTGGCTTCTTTCAGCTCCAGTTCGTGGGCAAGCGGTACTTTTTGGTCGCCGCGTACAGCTATAGCTTTAAGCTTCTTGGAGCCCATCACCGCACCCAGACCGGAGCGTCCGGCTGCCCGCCCCCGGTTGTTTATAATGCAGGAAATGAGTGACAGGTTCTCTGCGGAAGGGCCGATGCAAGCGATGCGCGTCTCTTTGCCGAGTTCGTCCTGAAGCATCGCCTCTGTTTCCCAGGTGTCCTTACCCCATAATTTGTCCGCAGCTCTCAGTTCAGCTTTACAGTTGTCTATGGACAGGTAAACCGGGCTGGGAGATATTCCGGTGAAGAAAACGGCGTCGTAACCCGAGAATTTGAGGTATGGTCCGAAGTCGCCGCCTGAGTTGGCGTCGCCCCAGGTACCGGTGAGCGGTGATTTACCTACAACGACATATCTGGAGCCAAACAGAGCCGGTGTACCGGTGAGAAGTCCGGCAACGAATCCGAGCATGGCATCCGGTCCCAGCGGGTCGACATTGGCTTTCTGACGGCTGAACAGGACTCTGGCGCCGATGCCGTAGCCGCCGAAAAAATCCTGAAATAGTTCTTCTGCAGCCAGCTCACATGATATTTTGCCTTCCATGAGGTCAACGAAGAGGATTCTGCCCATGTAGCCACCGGCCATGATTTACCTCCTGAGAAATAATGAGCCTGTAAGTTAATAGCGACTGAATGTTAGATTATCATACGTCGGATGGTAAGATGTCAATTTTGTTTTTATAACTGATTTTTAACATATTTTCTGTTTGACACCATGTCTGGGTTTTGTTAAACTGCGCTTGAGGTGGCTAGGGAATCGGCCGAGGCCTTATCTGCTGAAACTTCAACCAAGGGCCTGGTTGAGATATTTACAGGCGAGGGCAAAGGCAAAACATCCGCAGCTCTGGGAGCCATTATCCGTGCCCTGGGACATGGCCTTCGTGTTTACGTCGTCTTCTTTATGAAAGGCGATTTCCCCTACGGGGAACAGAAAATCCTGTGCCAGCTTCCCAACTGCACCATAGAGAGGTTTGGATTTCAGGAATTCGTCGACCCGGCCAATCCTAAGCCGGAGGAAAAAGCTGAGGCTCGAAAGGCGCTGGACGCTGCCCGGAAAGCCATGCTAAGCCAGAAATATGACGTGGTCATTTTGGACGAAGTTAACGTCGCCGCTGCCTGGAAGCTCATCGATGTGGATGACGTGGTAAAGTTGATTAAGGACAAGCCGGAGAAAGTGGAGCTTATACTTACGGGGCGCTACGCCGATCCTAAACTAGTCAAGCTAGCAGACCTGGTTACGGAAATGGTCAAGATAAAGCATCCGTACGACAAGGGCATTTTATCGCGCAAGGGCGTTGAATATTAACAAAGATCAAAGATTAAAAATCAAAAATCAAAGTATGTAGGGGTGGGTCTTCAGATTCTTGAAAGCAAAACTTAGGCGGGCGGACTTAAAAGTCCGCCCCTACGGTACGGGTAAAAGGAATATTTTGATGACAGGCAAGACAAAAAAGGATGGATTAGAAACAAGGGCGAGACAGTGGCGATCGAAGGCCACTAGTGACGGAGCGCAGGGTTATTTTACCACGACCTCCGGTGTACCCGTGGAACCGCTCTACACACCGGCTGACATAGTTGATATCGACTACGAACGCGACCTGGGCTTTCCAGGTGAATATCCTTATACCCGCGGCGTACACTATACAGGATACCGAGGCAAGCTATGGACAATGCGTATGTTTGCCGGCTTCGGCTGCGCCGAAGAGACCAATGCCCGCTACAAATATCTTCTGGGACACGGGGAAACAGGCCTGAGCGTCGCTTTTGACTTTCCCACTTTAAATGGTTACGACACCGATGACGCCGAGGCAAAGGGCGAGTTCGGTAAATGCGGCGTGGCCGTGTCATCACTGGCGGATATGGAGATATTATTTGCCGGCATACCTGTGGATAAGATTACGACCTCTATGACCATAAACGGGCCGGCGGCGGTTATCTGGGCTATGTACCTGGCCAACGCGCAAAAGCGGGGTATTCCGCTGGACAAACTGGGAGGCACGATTCAGAACGATATTCTAAAAGAATATATGGCGCAGAACGCTTTTATATTTCCACCGAAGCCGTCGATGCGGCTTATCGTCGATACCTTTGAGTTTGGCATGAAGCGGGTGCCGAGGTGGAATACCATCAGCATCAGCGGCTACCATATACGCGAGGCCGGCGCCACAGCTGTTCAGGAATTGGCCTTCACCTTAGCTGACGGCCTGGTTTATGTGCAGGCGGGAATGGACCGCGGCCTTAAAGTGGATGATTTTGCTCCCAGGTTGAGCTTCTTTTTCAACTGCCACAATGATTTCTTTGAGGAGATAGCCAAGTTCCGTGCTGCCCGCCGCATCTGGGCGCGCGAAATGAAGGGGCGGTTTAACGGCGGTGAGCGGTCGCAGTGGCTCCGCTTTCATACTCAGACGGCAGGTTGTTCACTCAGTGCACAGCAGCCGGAAAATAACATTGTCCGCACCACCATTCAGGCGCTGGCAGCAGCACTGGGAGGGACGCAGTCACTGCACACCAACTCAATGGATGAAGCCTTAGCCCTGCCTTCCCAGAAAGCCGTAACCATTGCGCTGCGCACGCAGCAGATTATTGCCCACGAGAGCGGTGTGGCTAACACAATTGATCCGCTTGGCGGCAGCTATTTTCTGGAACATCTAACGAACAAGACCGAGAAAGCAGTTTACGAGTATTTCGCCAAAATAGATTCGCTGGGCGGAGTTCTGCCTGCTATCGAAACCGGCTTCTTTCATCGCGAGATCGCCGACTCCGCCTATCGATATCAGAAGGAGATAGACGGTAAACAAAGAATTATTGTGGGCGTCAACGAATATGCTTCCGACCAGCCGATAAGCATTCCAATTCTGGAAATGGATAAAGAAGGCGAGAAAAGGCAACTGGCGAGGCTCAGCAGACTGCGTCGGGAACGAGATAATGAGCTGGTTTCAGCCAGGCTGGAAGCATTACGGCAGGCGGCGAGCCGGGACGAAAATTTAATGCCTTATCTAGTTGAAGCAGTGGGCGCTTATGCGACGCTAGGTGAGACCTGTGATGTACTGCGTAAGGTATTCGGTGAATACCGATTACCGGCGATGGTGTGAAAGAAAATCAAATATCAAATATCAGAATGCAAATTACGTTCGAATATGAAATCCAATGTTAACTGAATTAATTATGAAGGGGGCAAGATGAAGTTAACTCTGAGCGTGATAAAGGCCGATGTAGGCGGCTACGTAGGCCATTCCAGCTCGCATCCGCAACTTCTGGATGCAGCTGAAAAAAGCATGGCTAAGGCCAAAAAATCAGGATTTCTGATTGACTATCACGTCACGCGTTGTGGCGATGACCTCCAGTTGATAATGACACATAAACATGGTGAGGACAACGAAAAAGTACATAAGCTGGCCTGGGACACCTTTGTCGATTGTACCAACATAGCTAAAAAGCTGAAGCTGCATGGTGCCGGCCAGGACATGCTGAGCGATGCCTTCTCGGGGAATGTCAAGGGGATGGGTCCGGGCGTGGCCGAAATGGAAATCGAAGAACGGGAGGCCGAGACTATTATCATTTTTATGGCGGATAAGACGGCCTCAGGCGCCTGGAATCTACCCCTATACAAGATATTTGCTGACCCGTTCAACACCATCGGCCTGGTCATCGCCAACAATATGCACGGCGGTTTCACCTTCGAAGTCCATGATGTCAAAGAAAACCAGAAAATACTATTCAATATACCAGAAGAAATTTACGATATGCTCATCTTTATTGGCGCGCCGACACGTTTTGCCGTTAAAGCCGTTTACCATAGGCAGAGCGGTGACATAGCCGCGGTATCATCGACGCAGAAACTGGCTTTGATTGCCGGCAGATATGTTGGTAAGGACGACCCGGTATGCATCTGCCGTTCGCAGGGTCATTTCCCGGCCGTTGGCGAGATACTGGAACCCTTTGCCCACCCACATATCGTAGAGGGCTGGATGCGTGGCTCGCACAATGGTCCGCTTATGCCAGTGGCAGTCAGGGACAGTAATCCTTCGCGCTTCGACGGTCCACCCAGGGTGATTGCCGCCGGTTTCCAACTTGCTGGTGGTAAGCTGGTTGGACCTCGCGATATGTTCGATGACCCGGCTTTCGACAAAGCCCGCCAGGAAGCAAATATAATTGCCGACATATTGCGGTACCACGGGCCCTTTGAGCCTCACCGCCTGCCGCTGGAGGAAATGGAATATACCACCATGCCTGAGGTGATGAGGAAGCTTAAAGGGCGGTTCAAGAAAATCTAGGCGGTAGCTATGCCCAAGCTACTGCTGGCGACTACCAACCGTGGGAAAATAAGAGAATATAGCAGCCTGCTTCACGGTCTGCCGTTCGAACTGGTGACACCGCAAGAACTGGGTGTTAATATACAGGTAAAGGAGGACTACCCGAGCTACGAGCAGAACGCCATCATAAAAGCTGAGTCTTTCGCCCGGGTAAGTAAAGCAATCACGCTAGCTGATGATTCCGGTTTAGAAGTCGATGTACTGGGTGGTGAACCAGGTATACGTTCCGCCCGCGCCGCCGGGGAAACAGCCGGCGATAAGGAACGGATTGAACATCTTCTGGCCAGGCTCAATGGCATACCTCTGGAGAAGCGGACAGCGCATTTCAAGTGCGTAATCGCAGTAGCCAGACCAAATAGAAAGACGGAGCTTTGCTACGGAGAGTGCGCAGGCCAGATTGCACTGGAGCCCCGGGGAGAAAAAGGGTTCGGCTATGACCCTGTTTTCTATCTTCCTGATCTGGGCAAAACAATGGCGGAGCTACCGCTCGAAATAAAAAACCAGATCAGCCATCGCGGGAAAGCAGCTCGCGAAGCTTACCATATTTTAGATAAAATTGCGGAAGAATTAAAATTATGACTTGTGTTTCCGACCCTTTTAACCGTCCCATAAACTACTTAAGAATATCAGTTACTGACCGCTGCAACCTGCGCTGTATATATTGCATGCCGCCGGAAGGTGTTGAACTGATTGCTCACAGCGAAATACTGAGCTATGAGGAGATTGCCAGGGTTGCAGCTCTGGCTGCTGAGCTGGGCATTAATAAGGTCAGAATTACCGGCGGCGAACCACTGGTTAGAGCCAGGTTGAAAGAACTTATAGCGATGCTAGCCGGAATCAAAGGCATAGATGACATATCCCTGACCACCAATGGAATCTTGTTGAAGGATTACGCTGCTGAGCTAAAAGGGGCTGGATTAAAGCGGGTCAACGTAAGTCTGGACTCGTTAAATGAAGCCAGGTTCGAGCGTATTACCCGTCATAATAAGCTTCATGATGTATTGAATGGTATTGAGACGGCTAAAGGCTGCGGGCTCAATCCGGTGAAGGTTAATACAGTGGTAATGCGGGGAATAAATGATGACGAGGTCATTGATTTCGCCAGGCTAACTATTACACAGGGGTGGCACGTCCGGTTTATCGAGCTGATGCCTTTTGTCACAGACAATCCTCCCGACGGTCATTCAGTGGGAGCTGGGGCAAATCTTCATCCCGGGTTCGTTTCTGCCGATGAAGTTGGGGAAAAGCTGAAGGAGCTTGGCGTTCTTGAGCCCAGCTTACCTATAACCGGTAACGGCCCGGCCAGGTACTATCGGTTTTCTCAGGCCAGCGGTACGGTGGGTTTCATCGCACCGATTAGCCAGCACTTCTGCTTTAGCTGCAATCGGCTGCGGCTGACCGCGGAAGGTAAGCTTCGTCCATGTCTACTCGACGATAGGGAGGCTGATCTTCGGGGGCCGTTGCGCCGTGGCGCTTCTGACGCAGAGCTAAAGAAAGTAATTGTAGGAGCCATACACGCCAAGCCGCATAAGCACGGTCTAACCGCCGGACGGACTTCCAGGAAACGTCTCATGTCGCAGGTGGGAGGTTGATATGAGTTCTACTTCAGATATTCGCATGGTAGACATCGGGGGCAAGCCGGTTACAACCAGAATGGCAGAGGCCAGAGGGTACGTGTCCATGCAGATAAAAACACTGGATTTACTGGAGAAAGGCAAATTACCCAAGGGAGACGTTCTGTCAACGGCGCGCGTAGCCGGCATCATGGCGGCTAAAGAAACTTACAGGCTGATTCCGCTGTGCCATCCGTTGCTAATAGAAGATGTAGCTATCGACTTTGCTTTGGACAAGAAAGCGTCTGCTGTGCAGATAATCGCCAGGGCAAAGGGAAGCGGCAAGACGGGATTTGAAATGGAAGCCTTAACCGCCGTGGCAGTCAGCGGGCTAACCATATACGATATGTGCAAGGCGGTGGACCAGACCATGCGATTAGAAAACATTAGACTGGTTAAAAAGAGCGGTGGCAAGAGCGGAACAATCAATCTTGAGTAGCCGGGCATCCGGCAGCGGACGCATCTAAGCACATTTTTACGTACGGATTTTTATATCAAAGCAGGCGTAAAAACCGTTGACTTGCCCCTGTTGTCGGCGTATACTTTGACCTACAACTGTCGGGGGGTGTGATATGAAACTATCCTGCCTTCAAGAAAATTTGAGTAAAGGCTTAGGTATAGTCAGTCGGGCTGTAGCCACCAGAAGTACGCTGCCGATTACTCAGAATGTCTTGATAGCCACGGACCAATCGCGTCTTAAGCTGGCAGCCACCAATTTAGAAATAGCCATTAGCTGCTGGCTTGGAGCTAAAATAGAGGAAGAAGGATCCATAACCATACCCGCCAGAATCCTGACTGAGTTCATCAATTCACTCCCCAACGATAAAATCGACATTGCATTGACACAGCGGACCCTCCAGCTGAAATGTGCTCGATTTGAGGCTAGAATAAATGGGCTCGATGCTCAGGATTTTCCGCCAATTCCCAGGGTCGCCGACGGGCTGGCTACTAAAATTGAAATCCAGGCGCTCAGTAATGGAATAAACCAGGTGACATTTGCAGCTGCGACGGAGGAATCGAGGCCCGTGCTCACCGGTGTCCAGCTTGAGTTCGACGGGGACAAGCTGGCTATGGCGGCTGCGGACGGCTTCAGGCTGGCGGTACATGATACTTCTCTAATGTCCGCCGTAAAGAATAAAACTTCTATAATTGTCCCGGCGCGAGCCTTGAATGAGTTAGGCCGATTTCTTTCGGACCAGGAAGAACCGGTGGAGATTACGGTCAATCAGCAGAAAAGCCAGGTTTTGTTTAAGCTCAAGAATATAGAGATGGTATCGCAGCTTATTCAGGGGGCGTTCCCCAATTATTCGCAGCTCATACCACAGAGCTACGTGACCAGAGCTGTGGTTGATGTGGCTGAGTTCTTACGGGCTATTCGTATGGCCTCCATTTTTGCCCGTGACGGGAGCGGTATTGTCCGGCTGGTAGTCAGTCCGGGAGTTGAGCTTACACCGGGCAAGATGAATATATCGGCTCGTGCCGAGGAGGTCGGCGATAATGTGGGGGAGATCGATGCTTTGATAGACGGCGAGGCGGCCAAGATTGCTTTCAACGCTAAATATCTTTCGGATGTATTATCCGTTCTGGATGAAAAACAAGTGGCCCTGGAAACCACCACTTCCTCTAGCCCCGGAGTCCTCCGCCCTGTTGGCACAGACAACTATCTACATGTTGTCATGCCGATGTTCGTGCAGTGGTAGGTAACTTTAGGGGAATCACACCTTGAATCTTTACTCTCTCAGTGCTGGCATATGTAGCAGAAGCCCTGTTTGGTTAGCCAGCTCAATACCTGAGACTGCTGAGTAGCTTGAATTCCCGTTGTGAGTCCGTCTGAACCTTCTCTTTGAAGGGAAATGTAGCGTCATATTCCGCAAATTTATCAGGTTCGTATTGCAAAGAAATATTCTCGATAAATCTTCCCCCGGTGCTGTCCAGGGCACCTCGTCTTAACTCTAAAACTAGCAAAGCAAATGCATATTTATCATCGGCGGTTTTGACTTCATATTTTTCACCACATCTAAAACCGAAACGACTATAATATCTGGGATCCCCGTAGATGCAAATCGCGAGGGAACCCATAGCCCTCGCCAGATTGATGGTATGCGTAATCAACGAACTTCCAATTCCCTGTTTTTGAAAAGCCGGTAAAACGCTTACGGGTCCAAAGCTTATGACTTTTTTCTCGCCGCCGTTTTTGTCTTTTATCACTCCCCGACTGTAAACAATCTGTCCAACAATCTGCCCTTCGTTCTCTGCAACAAAGTCAAGTTCGTGAATGAAATCGCTGCTTTTTCTAAGATTATGCAAAATAAAATGTTCGTCGCATCCCGGAACATAAAGATTCCAAAAAGCTTCTCGGACGACTCCCTCAACCGCTCTATAATCGCTTTCCCTTTCGTTTCTGATTGTTATATCCATATTTGACCACCCGTAGCAACAGAATAGCTCAGTCACATTTTACTACGAAAAAGTGTAAAAACACACAATCTCAAGCACTCAGATATTGAACATCTAAAACTTTTAAGGCCTTTTCCTGTTGGCTCAACTTTGTTAATACGGCATCCTGCGTATATAATAGCTCGAGTAGTCAATCATAAATGCCATTTAGTGTAGGTGAATCAGCACAATAAGGAGATAGAAATGGCCGCTAAAAATAATAAAGAAATCATCGATATCCTAAAAGATATAGAGAGACACTTACTCGATATAAAATATGATTTAGCTGATGTAAAAAGAGAAATGCCTAAAGTGCCATATTACGGAGATTTGCTGCAGGACATCGTAGAAGCCATTAAGGATATGAGTAAATAATAATAAACTTACGGAATATAGCCAGAGTTGATTTTATAGATGGATTCTTTGAGGGGAACAGATATAAAGTAAGGGGCAAAATATGAGCAATAAAAGCGGAGTTCTGGGATTAGCTCTAGGTGTCGCGATAGGAGCAGTTGTTGGTGTAGCTGCGGCGCTTATCTATTCCGCTAAGTCCGAAGAGAAAGCCAGGGAGTTACTCGCGGAAGAGGCTAGACGGGCACGGTATAGAAGTCCTGAATATGCCGAACGGGCTAGAGATGCTATTAGTGAGGCCAGGAAAAGGGCAAAAATAAATACTAAGTAAATCGTTTGAGAAATACCTTCAAGACAATTTTTTATTACGGGTTAACCCACATCCCGCTGTTCGTTCAGTGGTAGCTGGATAAATTACTGATATGCCAAAGCTGCCCGCTGCTGCTGCCAGCGGGCAGCTGTTTTTTAAATCTTTTGGCTAAGTTGTATTTTTAATATTTATTTTACTGTGTGTAAGTAACCTCGAGGACGGCTGACGACCACTCGATATAGTTAGGAGCGAAGTCGCCGTTGCTCGACCTGGTGAACAAGGCTTCCACCTGATAGTGGTCAACAGCGTATGCAGCAGCCAGCCGTATGGCCGGCGTTACATCTACCGTTGACGGCGGCTCATAAAGGAGTCCGACATTTGGTATTTCGGAGCCAACGTAACCATACACGGGTAGAGTGCTGCCGTAAGTATCCTTCCACAGTATTAAGCCTCCCAGCCCAAAGGCAGGTCCATAGGCAAACGGATTACCAACCATGGTGCCGGTGGTGAATTTCAGCGTGGCACTCTGTATATTCTTGCCTATTAAGCTGGTAGTGTCGAAGCTCCAGAAAGAGCGAAGGCCAATACCCTGAGCAGTGTCTCCGGCTATGTTCTTGGTGTAATCGGTCTGGTTTTTCTGGTTTACGGTTCCAGTCTCTGACGGAACAGGTGTCAGGGTTACCGTTTTGGTCGGAGCTAGGACGTTAACCGTCACATTGCCTGCAGCCTGGCCGCCGCGGTTGTCTTTAACAGTTAAACTAATGTTAACGCTGCCACTTTGGCCTGGTGCCGTAAATGCGACCTGGCTGCCGGTACCGGTGATGGTACCCTGGCTGGCTGACCAACTGTAAGTCAGCGGGTCATCATCCGGATCAGCAGCGATGGCGGTAATTATGGTGCTTTTTCCGGTGACAATTTCCGGTGGATTAGCTGTAACCTTTGAAATTACCGGACTCTGGTTCGCTTTCTCTACAGGTGGCGGCGGTGGTGGCGGCGCTGGAGCGGCACAAGCGCTACCTAAAATCACAGCCACAAACAGCATAACCATAACTGAGACTAGAAGACCTTTGGACATCGTCATAGAATCACCCCCTTTTTTTATTTTAGCCTCGATTACGTTCAATTTGTATAACGGCTTCGAGCCTGTAAAAGTTTAGCTACTGATAATATCCTAGCAAAATAATGAAAGAGAAGCAACCAGATTTAAGATTACCTGCAGTAATTGATATAATTTAGGCCGAATATCAACGGATTTTTTGTCTTTCAGGAAAAACGTAAGAAATGAGGTACTACCATGACAACAGTTAATACCGTGCTTGGACCTGTAGCGGCTGATGACCTGGGCGTAACTTTAGTGCATGAACATCTGGTGTTTGCCTATCTGGGGTGGGAGTGTGATGCGATGGCCTCGCCCTATGACCGGGAAACGGCCGCCAGCGCCTGTGTGGAGGCTTTGAAGGAAGCCAAGAATTGTGGACTGAAGACACTTGTCGACGCCACGGCCACGGATATGGGCAGGGATGTGGAGTTGGAGAAGATGGTTTCGAACAGGCTGGGCATTAACATCATCTGTGCCACGGGGTTTTACACGGAGAAATTAGGCAAGGCCGGCTATTTCAAGGAACGCAGCATGTATTACGATATAGTCGCTGAACTTTGTGAGACGATGGTTAAGGAAATTACACATGGTATAGGGGATACAGGCATTAAAGCCGGTGTAATCAAAGTAGGAACCGGCCATGCCAGAATAAGCCCTTATGAAGAAAAATTACTTAGGGCTGCAGCCAGGGCGCAGAAGGAGACGGACGTTCCCATAATCACACACACCGAAGGTGGAACCATGGGGCCGGAGCAAGCCGACCTGCTTATCTCCGAAGGCGCCGACCCAAAGCGTATTGTTATAGGCCATATGTGTGGTAATTCGGACCTGAGCTATCATGTCACTGTTCTGGACAAGGGAGTGAATATAGCCTTTGACCGCCTGGGTATTGACTCCCTCTTTCCGGACAGATTGCGGAAGGCCTGTCTTATTGGCTTAATCGGTAGTGGTTACACTGACAAAATTTTCCTATCGCAGGATTTCGCAGCATATAGGATGGGCCGCCCCTTGGAGTTCTCGGATACACTAAAACAGAAACTGGTTAACTGGAAATATATACATGTGTTTAATAAC
>Ga0209610_1001117_pt1 | contig 14018 bp, 19 predicted proteins | sample LakKivw275mmetaG_FD_184137 | JGI IMG/M metagenome (GOLD analysis project Ga0209610, IMG submission 184137) | Anoxic lake water microbial communities from Lake Kivu, Rwanda to study Microbial Dark Matter (Phase II) - Lake Kivu water 275m metaG... | ecosystem: Environmental > Aquatic > Freshwater...
CTTATTACTAAGTTAGAATCTGCTTTTGCAGCAGGCACATTTGTACCTGATGTTTTTGTTGGTGAACAATCCTGGGTTAAAAAAATGGTTCAATATGATGTTTGGGAAAATATTTCTGCTGCACCATATAATGCAGAGGAAGCAGCTGCAGATCAATATGATTATTGTAAAGACCTTGCAAGAGATGCAGATGGTAACTTGGTAGCTCTATCATATCAGGCATATCCAGGTGGTGTATTCTACAGAAGAAGCATGGCTCAGGAAACTTTGGGAGTATCTGAACCTGAGGATGTTGCAGCATTGATGACAAATATGGACGATTTTCTAGAAATGGGTAGAAAACTTAAAGATGCTGGTTACTGTGATTCAGACAGTAAATTCCGCTAATTAATAACACAGAAATTATACCCTTAAGATGGGCATATTTTAAGGGTATAATTTACTGACTCTATCCCTAAAATAAAAAAGCTAAACTAATTTAGAGGGGCTTGTAATTTTTATAAAAATATGGTATGTATAATTAAAATATACATAGAATAATATGGATATAAGTGCTATAAGAAAGAAAACAAATTTTTTAGAACTTAAGAGAAAAAAAACTCTAACCTATCTTCTTAACCCCAAGGATATGGTGGAAGGATCCATTTATAAAATCTACAAAAAGTGTGGAAATAAAAACTGCCGCTGCGCAAAAGGAAGCCTTCACGGCCCTTTTAGCGTGCTATCTAAAAAAGTAGATGGGAAAACTGTACTTACCTTTATAAGGAGAACTGATGAGAATAAAATAATAAATCAGGCAGAAAATTACAGAAAATATACAAAAGCTATGGCCAGTCTAAATAAGCTAAACAGAAAAATTTATGAGAACATAAAAAAAATAAAAGAGGAAAAAACCAAAATTTATGAGCCAAGAAAGGTTTAACTTTTTTGTCTATACCCAGAATAAGAAAAAGGTAAAAGATAATCTTAAAAATGGGAATATAGACTATGGTTCCTTTTCTAAGATGGGTTTTGTAGATGAGTTTTTTGCATATCTACTGGCCACTGATTTTTTTACCTTCTGTGAGAAAACATATCCCAGCCCCAGAGTAAAGACTGAAGTACCCCCATGGTTTCTTTTAGCCTCCATTACGGCGGCAAAGATGTATGGGGAGGAAGCTTTTTTAAATATTCCATATGTACTAAAAAACGGGGCAATACTAAAAATGCTGGGACTAAACTTGGGACCTATTTATGGTTTTAATAATAAAAACAAAAAGGAAAGAATATATCCTACCCACCAGGATACCATAAGAAAGTTTTTCAAAGATACTGCCCCAGAAAAGCTAACTAGGTGGCTAAATTTTGATTTTTCCTCCTGGATGGCTAAAATAGGGGCCTACAGAAGTGGGCTATTTATAGAAGATGCAAGCTACTTGCCACTACCTGATAATAAAAACTACGAAAATGCTGAATATGTGTGGCTTGATAAAAGTGGAAACCGTGTAGATAAAGATACCCCTGGAGCAAGGCTTACCCAATGTTATAAGCTTTCAAGTCTTCTAAATACAGACAGAGATGGTAGCTACTATATATATGCAGGGGCAAGAATTGACCCTGGAAACGTATATGGTCTAAATGAGGGAAGAGATTTAGTAGATAGATTTATAGAAAGTGGGGGATATATTGATACCCTTCTAATGGACAGGGGCTATGTAGACGGACCTACTCTTACCCACTACAAAAAAGACTACAGGATAAACTGGGTAATTCCTCTAAAAAAGAGTATGGCTGTATACGATGACGCCCTCGGACTTACTAGATTAAAAAATACAGAATGGAAACTCTACCGTCTTGAACAGGACAGAAACGGATTTACAAAAAGAAAAGAAGAGGTTACTACCTTTTTTAACCTTTCCTCATGGGAAAGCTTATCATGTCCGCTTCATGTATCTATAAAAAGAGAAACTGACTATGAGAGTGGAGAGACCGGCTACTTTGTTTTGGCCCACAGCAAAAAATACAAATACCCCTCTGAAGCATTTGACCTTTACAAGAAGAGGACCAAGATAGAGGAGCGCCACCGTCAGCTTAAAGGTTTCTGGGACCTTACCAAATTTACCTCACCCAGCTTTTCCCTGGTAGTAACCCAGATTATCTTTAAGCTTATAACTTACTCACTTATGCAGCTGTATCTAGTAAGAGCAGATATGGCAGAACTTGCTAAAAAAACCATATCTACCATTACAAAAAAGGAAAGAGCAGGAGAGTGTGTGGTAATACTTTATAGTGGTTTTAATTATGGTGTGTTTGATTTAGATGAGTATAGTTTTATTTTAATGAAACTTAAAGCTGATGCCAAAAAAAGGCTAACCAAAAAAATTAAAACTTGGAATAAGGGACCTCCTTAAGCCATGCTTATTAGGAAAATACTGTTATCTTTTTCCCAATTTTTTAATAATTTTAACCCAAGTTCCATAGATAACCTACCCCTTTTTTCCCTACTTTCTGCTATTTTTTCCAAGATTTGTTAAAATATTTTGTGGTAGCCTGGTTTTGCTTGCCCTAATATCATAAAAAGTACTGATTACCTGGTCTCTGGGTCTACTTTCGGACCATTACTGTCTGAATTGCAGAGATAAACAAAAATTCTTGACTTATGGGTGTATGTTCATTATAATGGTTTTGGGTTTATGTTCATAATATAAATTAGAGGAGGTGAAGTTGTGCCAGGTTTTGATGGGACAGGCCCGTTGGGGCAGGGACCATTGACTGGTGGTGGTAGAGGTTATGGAAGATTCTCAAGGATCAGCCGGGGTAGAGGTATGAGCAGGAGAGGAAGAGGATTTTAAAACAGTATTTGTTTGTGGTTTTGGGAAAATTATGATGTAAAGGAGGTAATATAAATGCCAAGAGGAGATGGAACAGGACCTGCTGGAATGGGTCCAATGACCGGAAGGGCTGCTGGATATTGTGCTGGTTATTCTGTACCCGGATATATGAACCCCTATGGAGGAAGATACGGTGGTTTTGGGAAAGCCTTTGTAGGTGGATTTGGTAGGGGAAGAGGGTATAGAAATTGGTATTATGCCACAGGCCTTCCTGGATGGACTAGATATAACATGGGTTACCCTGCCTGGGGTGGTATGGCTGGATATCCATTCACTTCTGATTTAGAGCCTGAACAGGAAAAAGAGATATTAAAAACTCAGTCTGAGGCTTTACAAAAGGAGTTGGATGAGATAAAGGCAAGATTGGATGAATTATCTAAAGAGCAAAAAACAAAATAAGAAAATGAAGTTATAAAAAAGGAAGGATAGAGTAATTACCTTAAAGATTAGAGTGCCTTGCCTTAGGGATGTTTCTATCCTTCCTTTAAAAATTGGTTGAGAGGTGTTTAATTGAATGATGTAATAAGAGATGAAGAAATTACCGAAAATATGTCCGGGGTAAAAAATAAATTTATGGTTTTTAGTGGAAAGGGCGGTGTAGGAAAAACCACTGTTGCTGTAAACTTGGCTTATCGTATTATGTCTAAAGGCTATAAGGTCGGACTTCTCGATATAGATATACATGGACCTGATGTGATAAAGATTTTGGGCCTGGAAAAAGAAAAGCTAACCAGCACAAACAAAAAAATAGAACCAATTAAAGCCTTCTCAAATATGAAGGTAATTAGTACTGCTTCTATGCTAGAGAGCGAGGACAATCCAGTTATCTGGAGAGGACCTTTAAAAATGAAGTTAATAAGGCAATTTCTAAGTGATGTTAACTGGGGTATACTTGATTATATGATTATTGATTCTCCTCCCGGCACTGGTGATGAGCCTTTAAGTATAGCCCAACTTATGCCCAATCTTAACGGTGGGATTGTGATTACCACTCCACAAAATTTAGCTACCCTGGATGCCAGGAAAAGTATAAGGTTTGCGCAGCAGTTAAAGTTGCCATTTATAGGTGTAATAGAGAATATGTCTGGATTTATTTGTCCTCACTGCGGGGAGAGAATTGATATTTTTAAAACTGGTGGTGGACAGAAGATTGCTCTGGAGATGAATGTTGAGTTTCTGGGAAGAATTCCATATGATAAGCAACTAATGAATTTAAGTGACGAAGGAAAGTTGTATTTAGAGAATTACAAGAATGGGACACCTGTTAGTGAAGCATTCAATTATATATCTAATAAAATTATAAGTTTATGTTAGAGGAGACCTGTTTGTTTTATGGGCCTGTATTATCAAGAAGGTTCGGTTACTCTCTGGGTATTGATTTAGTTCCTTTTAAAGTATGTGTATATGACTGTATATATTGCCAGCTTGGAAGGACTACAAATAAGACTTTGGAGAGAAAAAGATATATAGATATTGATTTTAAAGATTTTGAAAATGATCTTAAGGAAAAGATAAAAAATTGCTCCTATCTTAACTATATTACTTTTTCAGGTTCAGGTGAACCAACCCTGAATAGCGATATCGGCAAACTTATAAATATTGTAAAAGCAAGTTCTAATATCCCTGTAGCGGTACTTACAAGTGGCGGTACTCTTGGGTTTGATGATGTTGTCAACAGTATAAAAGGAGCAGATTTGATAAAAGTGTCTCTGGATGCGCCTGACGACAGATTGCTAAAGAAAATAAATCGTCCCTGTAGGGGAGTTAACTTTAATAAAAATATATCGGGTTTAAAAAAACTGCTAAATAATTTTAGTGGAGATGTATGGATGGAGATAATGATCCTTGAGGGTATAAATGATGGTCCGGATTCAGCATATATGTTTAAACACATAATAGAAGATTTAGGAGAGGGTGTTAAGAGGGTTCATTTAAATACTGCAGTCAGGCATTCAGGTGGAAGTTTTATAAAATTACCTAGCCAAGAAAGATTGAAAGAAATAAAAGATATTATAGGAAGTAATGTTCAGATAATAGGAAAGGTTGATTATAAGAAATATGACCGGAAGTTGGCGGAGATAGAAAAGGAAATAATTGAGTTAATTAAAAGAAGACCGGTCAGCATAAAAGATATATCCTCATCATTGGGATTTAATCTGAATGAAGTAATTAAAATTGTTGATAAATTGCAACGTGATGGTGAAATAGAGTATAGTATTAATGAAAATATGAAATATTATTTTAAACCGAAGGAGTTCAAAGCATGAAAATTGCTGTTTCAACAGACGGGAGTAAAGTCTCACCTCATTTTGGGAGGTGCCCACAATTTACTATTATAGAGGTTGAAAATAATAAATTGATGGGTAGGAAAGTTATAGAAAATCCCGGCCACTATCCTGGTTACCTGCCTCAGTATCTGAATGAGATTGGAGTCGGCTGCATAGTAGCCGGAGGGATGGGAATGAGAGCCAAAGAACTTTTCAGTCAGGCTGGTATTGAAGCTATTCTTGGCGTTGAGGGGAAAGTTGAAGAAGTTATAAGTAAAATAATTGACGGTTCCTTGGAAGGGGGAGAAAGTATTTGTCAGCCTGGCCTGGGTAAAGGATATGGTATTGAAAAAACCGAGTGTGATCATGACTGAGTGTAATAATTACTGATTATTATAACTGCTTATGGTTGATTCTGTTTAATAAAGTTTTTTAATTTTCTGGAAAGGAGTGATACTTATGCCAAGAGGAGATGGAACAGGACCGTTAGGCCAGGGTCCTGGAACTGGAAGAGGGCTCGGTCGTAGCGGTGGAAGAGGCAGAATGGGTGGACAGGGTTTGGGTCCAGGAGGAAAATGTATATGTCCTGCCTGCGGCACTAAGGTTGACCATAGATTGGGAGTACCTTGCTATGAAATGAACTGCCCCAAATGTGGAGCCAAGATGGTGAGAGGCTAAAATGTCAGCTAGACCTATACTGGATAAGATAGTAAATACCATACCTCTATTTGTATATTATAAGCCACAGGGTATTCCCATCAGTAAATTGGATGAACTGAATTTGGCCATGGAAGAAATAGAAGCTTTAAATCTAAAGGATAGGCAGGGATTGGAACAGGTAGAAGCTGCAAGAAAAATGGGTATATCAAGATCTACTTTTCAAAGGCTCTTAAAGTCTGCCAGAAAAAAAATAATCACTGCAATTATAGAAGGGAAGGCGATAAGGCTTGAAGGAGGAAATTATATCTCGGATGAAAATATTATAAAGAAAAAGTGTCTTAAAGGAAATTATCACTATCACATCAGGAGAGAGGACTTAAAGCGAAAAGATCAGGAATATAAGGTAAGCAGTATAAAGTGCCCTAAATGTGGCGGGAGATTGATTGTATTTAAGTAGTTTAATATTTACATTAGGTAATAGAACAGGAGAGCGGTAAAATGAAAATTGCAATTACTTCCAGTGGAACAACGCTTCAGTCAGGTGTGGATCCAAGATTTGGGAGATGCCCCTATTATATTATTTATGATACTGAAAACGATAGCTTCGAGGCTATTGAAAATAAAAGCAGTTTGGCAGGTGGCGGTGCAGGTATTCAGGCAGCTCAGAATATTTCTGATATGAAAGCAGAAGCAGTAATTACAGGAAATGTTGGACCTAATGCTTTTAGAGTTTTATCTGCAGCATCTGTAAAGATATATTCGGGAGCTACAGGCAGTATAAAAGATGCAATAGAAAAGTTTAAAAATGGGGAGTATGAAGAAACTACTGGGCCAGATGTAGGATCTCATTTTGGGATGGGTAGAAAATAATTAACGGAAGAAAGTGGGAAGTTGATAATATCAATTGCCAGTGGTAAAGGTGGAACAGGTAAAACAACAATAGCCACCAGTCTGGCTTTATCATTAAGCAATGTTCAGCTGCTGGATTGCGATGTTGAAGAACCTAACTGCCATATTTTTATAAGGCCAATTCTTGAAAGCAGGAACCCTGTTTCTATTCCTGTTCCGGGGGTAAATCAAGATAAATGCGATGGGTGTGGTCGCTGCCAGGAAGTTTGTGCGTATAATGCTATTGCAGTTGTTAATAAAGAGGTGCTTATATTTTCTGAATTGTGCCATGGCTGTGGTTCCTGTACCTATTTTTGTCCGAATGATGCCATAGAAGAAATAAATAAAAAAATAGGCATCATTGAGACTGGGAGAAAAAATGAAATTCAATTTGCTCATGGTAAGCTTGATATAGGTATGATGATGTCTCCTCCAGTTATAAGGGCTGTAAGAAAGCATATAAACAAAAAAAAGACTGTGATTATTGATGCGCCTCCCGGGACTTCCTGCCCTGTAATTACGGCAATAAATGGTACTGATTTCGTCATTCTTGTTACCGAGCCCACACCATTTGGGTTGAACGATCTTTCATTGGCTGTAGAAGTGGTACGGAAGCTAGGGATTCCATTTGGGGTTATAATTAACCGTTCTGATCTGGGCAATAAAAAAACGGATGAATATTGTGTCAGAGAAAATATACCTATACTTATGAGAATACCTTTTAGCAAAAAAATAGCTGAGATTTATTCCAGGGGTGATCCTGTGGTTAAAGAATTACCAGAATACAGGGAGAAATTTCAGGGGTTATATAAAAAAATAAAGGAAATAAAAACCGGCTAACAGTAAATGAAACTTGATTTCTTAAGAATAAAGTAATAAACCAAAGAATAAAAAAATGAAACAGATCGTTATTATTAGTGGAAAGGGCGGCACAGGAAAAACAGTTATTACCGGTGCTTTTGCTGCATTGGCAGAGGATAAGGTTATGGTTGACTGTGATGTAGATGCGGCAGATCTGCATTTAATACTTGATCCTGAGATAAAACAGTCGCATATTTTCAGAAGTGGTGTTACGGCCTTTACACACAAGGAACTGTGTGAAGGTTGTGGTGTCTGTAAAACAGTATGCAGATTTGAAGCTGTAAAAGATGATTTTACTATTGATCCTGTTTCCTGTGAGGGGTGTGCATTTTGTAGTTTAGTCTGTCCACAAAATGCTATACAGATGAAAACAAATGTTTCCGGTAAATGGTTTGTATCGGGCACACGATTTGGTCCGCTGGTTCATGCGAGATTAGGTGTTGCCGAGGAAAATTCAGGGAAACTGGTATCTCTAGTCAGGCAAAAAGCAAAAGAAATTGCCGAAAGTAAAAATTATAAGTGGGTTATTATAGATGGTTCTCCAGGTATAGGTTGCCCTGTAATTGCTTCTATAACAGGCGTAGATTGTGCAGTAATAGTAATTGAACCAACACTTTCAGGATTACATGATGCAAGAAGAGTAATTGATGTTGTCAAATATTTTAATGTTCCTGCAAAAATAATAATAAACAAGTATGATTTAAATCATGATATGACCAAAAAAATAGAGCGCTGGTCTGAAGATAATAATATTCAAATACTCGGTAAAATAATTTTTGATAAAGCTGTGGTGGAATCAGTTGTTGAGGGGAAAACAATAATAGAATATTCGAATGATGGGGTTACAAAGGCGCTGCGTAACATATGGAGACTACTTGAAGAGGAATTAGATAGAACCAATTGACTTGCCACCTTGCTCAGATGGAGCCTGTAAAAGATGATGAACATTACAATTGAAAGCCTTTTAAACCAGATTAGAGAAGCAGAACATATTGAAAGAGTTTGTGATAAGGATTTACATATTATCAGGTTTTATTCTTCATACATTGCTATATCAAACGGCAGGGTAATCGAGGTTACAGATCCCTGTATGTCATATTGCCCGCTTGCCAGTTCATTATATAGAGATCTAAATTTGACAGATAATCCGTCTTTAGTTAAAGAAGCTATAAAGAGAGCAATAGAATTAAAAATATCTGAGTTTGGATATTTTACGGAAGAGCGTGAATTGTTTAGTAGAAATATAGCTATACCATACGGAGCTTCAGAGATATTGATGTATGCTTTAGAAAAAAAGTTTATTGCTGCTGCTGTTGTAGTCTGTGATGGAGCAGGTACGGTAATTGTGGATAGACCGGAGATTGTTCAGGGAATTGGAGCACGTATGAATGGAATTTTCTATACCTCTCCTATTAAAGGGATAATAAGAAAACTCGAAAAAACTGGTTCTTGTGTTGTTTTTGAAGACGGTAATATTGACCAAATAAGAGGGATAGAAAAAGCAGCCTCTTTGGGATATAGAAGAATTGCAGTCACTATTAATGCTTCAATGTATGCTCCTGTTAATTTAATAAAGAAAATAGAAAGTGATTTTAAAATATCTGTAGTATCTCTGGCGATTTGCACTACTGGCATAAGTATAAATAAAATTCAAGAGATTGGGGAATATTCTGATGTTATCTGGAGTTGTGCATCTGACAGGTTAAGAGAGATAATAGGTAAGAAGGCAATAATACAGCTTTCAAAGAAAATACCTGTTTTTATTATGACCAAGAAAGGTCTTGATTTAATTAGTAGTTATAGTTCTGATGGAACTCTCATAAAGAATCTGGATTTGAGCAGGCAATATATTATTGCAGGTGATCGTAGAGGGAAAAAGATAAAAATGGGAATTTTTAACACCTGCCTTGATGAAGCTATACTCCCTGTCAGGCATGAAAAAGAGCCCATTTTAAGTGAAATTTGTTCCTGATACATCAACATGAGTAGTAAAAACGAATTACAAAATCTCATAAAATAAATTTCTTGTTATTATATTTTAATGATTGAGATATGACATTGGAGAATATTACGAAAAATATTACTGGCAATTAACTATAAAGAAGTTATTAAAAGGATAAAGAATGGAAATAAAAGTTCTTTTTGATAGGGAAGCGATAGATAGAACTCTTTATAAAGGATGGGGAGTTTCTTTCTTAATTAATAAAGAAATTCTATTCGATACCGGGGAAGATGGCCGCTGGCTTTTAAGAAATATAGAAAAATTAAAAGTAGATATTGAAGAAATAAAAGCAGTGGTAATTTCACATGACCACTGGGATCATACGGGAGGGCTCTGGGAGTTTTTAAAAAATAAAAAAGGTGTTGGAGTCTATTCCTGTCCAAATTTTAGTGCAGGATTTAAAAGTAGAGTTGAAAAGTTGGGTGGCAGACTTTTAGAGGCAGAAGGGATTACTAAAATTGCGGGGGATATTTTTGTAACAGGTGAAATAGTCGGCGAGTTTAAAAGGAAATATATAGCCGAACAGGCTCTGGTTATAAAGAGAAAGGAAAATCTTACAGTAGTTACCGGATGTTCTCATCCTGGAATTGTAAAAGTTATAAATAAGGTTAAAGAAAATTTTCCTGATATGAAAATAAATCTTGTATTTGGTGGATTCCATTTGTTAGATAAAAGCAGGCAGGAAGTGAAGTTTATAGCAGAGAAACTCAGGGAGATGGGAGTAGAAAAAGTCGGCCCTACTCATTGCACAGGGTATGATGCTGAAATGATTTTTAAAGAAATATATAAAGAATCTTTTATTCCTATAAAAACAGGAATGGCGTTTGAGGTTTAAAGAGAGGATAGAAATTAATTTTATATTAGAAGTTATAGTTTCCCAATAGGGTGATCTTTGGTAAGATTCAAATAATAAATGGTAAATTAATAATTGAAAGGAAGATATTTATATGCCTATTTATAGTTATATTTGTAAGGATTGCGGCGAAAAATTTGATTTATTTATTGGAATTGGTGGAAAGAATGATGAACTAATTTGTAAAAAGTGTGGTAGTAAAAATATCCAAAAAACTTTTTCTTCATTTGGTGTAAGACCATCGTCTGATAACAATAACGGGTCTAATGTTTCTTGTCCTACTGGGACGTGCCCGCTAAGTTAATGAAAATTTCTTAAACTGATTTAATAAAATAGAGACATAAAGGTATATACGGATTTTATTTTTTCTAATAAGTATTTTTTTTATTATACACTTGAAAGGAGGCAGTGCGAGTAATGATAGGACAGGTGAAAAAACCTATTGAAGAAATTCTTGAGTATCTTGAGGGCAAGAAAAAGGTAGTAATATATGGTTGTGGCGGGTGTGCTACTGTTTTTCATACAGGAGGTGAACCTGAAGTTAATGAAATGAGGAGTATTCTCACTGAAAATGGAAAAGATGTATTGGCTGCAATATCACCACCGTTCGGAGAGTTCACCTGTTATGCCCCATGGAGTAAGAAACGAATGTCCGGTTATAAGGAGCAAGTTAAAGATTGTGATGCCATTGTTATGTTATGCTGTGGTGATGGACTGCAAGTAGTGCGGGAATATATTTTAGAGAACGATTTTGGCTTAAACAAGTCTATCTATCCAGGAACAAATTCTGTAGGACATATGGGTGGAGGTCCTAGCCTGTTCAGGGAAAAATGTATTCAATGCGGAGAATGTGAACTTGGTAAATTATGTGGTATTTGTCCCATGACTCAATGCGCAAAGGGTCTACTTAATGGACCATGTGGAGGAACAAGAAAGGATGGAAAGTGTGAAGTAAATCCTGATAATGATTGTGCCTGGGTGTTAATATACAAAAGACTGAAAGAATTAGGAGAACTTGATAAGATGCGGGAAATAATTCAACCCAAAGATTGGAGTAAAATGCAGAGGCCGCGGAGCCTGGAAGTCGAGCCCCTTTCCCTTGAATAATATTTAATTTAAGAAAGTTTTAAAAAACTTTGATTAGAAATAGGAGGAATTAAATGACTAAATCACTTAGGGAGATACTTGGATCAGACAAGTTTATTACAACAGCTGAAGTTGGTCCGGTAAAAGGAACTAACGTACAAAAGATGGTTGATCATATTACTCTTCTTAAGGATAAGGTTGATGCGTTAAATGTAACTGACAATCAGAGTGCTGTAATGAGATACCCTTCTCTTGGGACCTGTCTTCTTATAATGGAGCAAGACGGGGAGCCAGTATTTCAGATAACCTGCCGTGACAGAAATAGGCTATCAATTCAGGCCGATCTGCTTTTTGCATTTTCCAGGGGAATAGAGAATGTTCTCTGTCTTACCGGGGATTCTCTTAAAATGGGAGACCATCCCGAGGCTAAGCCTGTTTATGATATTGATTCAGTTCAATTAATACAGCTTGTTCACACTTTGAATTCAGGAAAAGATTTCTCTGGTAACAGTCTGGATGGAGAGGTTGATTTTTGTATTGGTGCATCTGCCACACCCTCTGCAGATCCCATTGAACCACAACTTATTAAGTATGAAAAAAAATTAAAAGCTGGAATTGATTTTGTCCAAACCCAGGCTGTCTATGATTTAGATGAACTGGAAAGATTTGTAAATTATAGCCGAAATATCAACAAGAGTGTAAAAATATTGGCAGGTATAGTACTGTTAGTTAGTGCTGGAATGGCAAAATGGATGAATGAGAATATTCCGGGCATCTTTGTACCTCAAAATTTAATAGATGAATTGGCCGAAGTGCCAAAAGGTGAAGGCTTATCAAAGGGAATAGAAATTGCCGGGAATCTGATTAAAAGAATAAAAGATGAAAAGATATGTGACGGTGTGCATATCATGGCTATTGGAAAGGAAGAAAAGGTACCCGATATACTGCAAGTTGCAGGAATTTTAAAAGGTTAGGAGGATAGAGGTTAAATACCAATCATGCCCCATAAGATAGCTATAGTTAATTATAATAAGTGTGATCCTAAGAAATGTGAAGATGGCGTATGTAAAGCGGTGAGTGCCTGTTCAAAAAAAGTTTTTAAACAGGAAGAACCGTATGAGATACCGTTTATTAATACTAATCTCTGTACAGGGTGCTATGATTGTATTAAATCTTGCCCCAGAGGTGCTATTGAAAAAGTTAGGTAATCAATATTAAAAAGTTTCTGGACTAACAAAGGGTAAAATAACAGTGATTAAGAGGCCGATGTTACTTTAGGTTCCAGGATGACTTCAGACTTTACAGAATTTGTCACAAAATAACTATCTTCAGAAATTTTTAATAGATTTTCTGCTGTCTCTATATCTCCTTTAGATTCAACTGTTATCTTTGGCTTTAGTATTATTTTGGAGAATAAATATTTCATTCCAACCAGTTCGATGGCTCCTTCAGCGGAGCTTTCATAATTTAGGAATTTTAATCCTCGTTTTCCAGCGTGGTAGGAAAATGTTGTCATAAGGCAGGCATTAACTGAGGACAATAATAATTCCTCAGGTGTCCAGATTCCTTTTTCACCTCCAAATTCAACTGGAGTTGATACTTCGAAGGGGGGTTTATTTTCAGATTCAGTAATTCCTTTTTTCGTTCCGGTTTTAAATTTGTTCCGTATATAAATTTCTTACCCCTGACCTTTACTTTATTTACTCCTGGTTTTTTATATTCTGATTACTTCTGTTTAAGCTTTTTTCTTTTTGCATCAAGTTCTTCTTCTAAGTCCTCTAATTCCTGGATTATCCCGGGTTTGATAGAGTGTGCTGGAAGAATTGATTCTTTTTCTTTTATTTTATTTACTGTTTAGGTTATTTAAATGGAATCTACTTCTACATACTTAGCAAGAATATCTTCAGCGGGAATTAAAAGATATTTTTCCCCTTCATGTTTTATCTCTGTACCAGAATGTTGTTTATAAATCACTCGATCGCCAATAGTTATTTCTTCCGAAGCTCCTGTAGCAATACCGGCAACTTCTCCCTCCACGGGCTTTTCTTTTGCAGTGTCAGGAATAACTATTCCTCCTGCTGTTTTTTCTTCTGTTTCTTTGGACAGTTTTATTAGAGCATAGTTGTTTATTGGTTGGATCTTTTTCATAAAATAAACCTCTTTCTTTTTTAGTTTAAATACTTTATCTAATATTTTTTAATCATTTCTTATTCCTAAAATAGCATCTAATTTTGCTTTATCAAAACCAACTACAATCTTACCGTCTATATCTGTCTGGGGGACACCCATCTGTCCGCTTCTTCTTATCAGATCCTGACCGGCTTTTTCGTCACGGGATATATCTACTTCTCTAAAGGATATATGATTCTTTTTAAGATAAGATTTTACTGCTCCACACCATGAACAGGTAGATGATGTATAAACAACCACTCTATGGCGCTTTTTAGCATCTTTTCTTGATACTGCAAAAGAATGATTATCATGCAGCAGTGTTTCATAATAATTTTTGTCGTGAACGCCATATATAATAT
>Ga0209610_1001118_pt1 | contig 14014 bp, 14 predicted proteins | sample LakKivw275mmetaG_FD_184137 | JGI IMG/M metagenome (GOLD analysis project Ga0209610, IMG submission 184137) | Anoxic lake water microbial communities from Lake Kivu, Rwanda to study Microbial Dark Matter (Phase II) - Lake Kivu water 275m metaG... | ecosystem: Environmental > Aquatic > Freshwater...
GATAACTTGATACTCGGAGTAGCAATGACAGTTATAAACGATGCCGTTGAGAAGTTCCGTTCCGGTTTTAATTGCGCGCAGGCAATCTTCTCAACTTACAGTAAGCAATTCGGACTTGATCCAAAGCTGGCTCTGCTTCTAACCACGGCCTTCGGAGGCGGTATTGCACGTTCCGGTGATCTCTGCGGTGCGGTAACAGGAGCACTCATGGTTATAGGTTTGAAACATGGTAAATCTATCTCCGACGACGAAGATGCAAAGGAATTGACCTATGCGCTGGCACTTGACTTGATTGACAGCTTTAAGGTCAAATATGGAACGATCAAATGCCGTGAATTGATGGGCTGTGATTTAAGTACCGAGGAAGGACGGCAGTATGCCCGCGAGCATGAGCTCAGTAAAAACCTTTGTCCTTCTTTCGTCGAATATGCGGCTGAAATGATCGAGAATATCTTGGAATTATGACGGATTCGTTAAATTTAAATGGTTCAATGCATTACAAGGATCAATAATGGCCATCAGGATTTTTATAACCGGCGGAACATTCGATAAGGAATACAACGAACTCAACGGGCAGTTGTATTTCAAAGATACTCACCTGCCGGAAATGTTGAAATTAGGACGCTGCCGCCTGGATGTTGATTTACGAACGCTGATGATGATTGACAGTCTCGAAATGACTGAATCGGATCGGGCAGTCATTGCCCAAAATTGTCTTACCGTACCTGAAAAACGTATCTTGATCACGCATGGAACGGATACGATGGTCGAAACCGCGCGGGTCATCGCGGAAACGGTCAGGGATAAAACCGTAGTGCTGACCGGCGCAATGATCCCCTATAAATTCGGCAGTTCCGATGGGCTGTTCAACTTAGGCAGTGCCCTAGCTTTTACTCAAACTCTGCCCCATGGAGTCTATATCGTCATGAACGGGCGTTATTTTTTATGGGATAACGTACGTAAAAATCGCAAAACCGGCGAATTTGAGGAAGTCAAGTAATCTTCCCGCCCCGCTGAACTTTTACGACTAAAACAATATGCAGATAACTCAGGTTTGTGCGTTAGGCATCACCGCTGAGACGATTCCAACGGCATAGGATAATTCGTTCTGCATATTGTTAATCGGATAAAAATCAATCTCAACAGTTTTTTGCATTGCGCTGGTTCCGATCAGGCATTTGACTGAGACCTGTTTACTCCGACGCAGGTTGTTCAGGATCGCCTGATAGTCAAGATCTTCGAACAGGGTTTCGATACTATTTTCCTTCACACCTGACAGCACCGTTGTGATGAACTCTGTCAGCGGAGCACTTTGATAGCCAATTCGACCGGAAAGATCCGCGACTAATACAAATTCATTTAACCGGTCAATCAGAAAAGCAAGCAAATTACTCTGTGCGCCGATTTTCAACGATTTAAGTTCATTGTAATGATCGCTCTGACGCAAAATATCATATATCTTGGTGCCCACCACGCCCATCTTATTAAAATATTTCCCCAGATTGAAAACGCCATGCTGGGACAATTCTCTGATTTTATCCAGGTCGCTTAAAATCCGGCGACTGTGTCCGGCAGTACTCCAGTACCATAATCCCAGTGCCAGGATGGCTAAAAAGGCGATCAACAGAATATTCTCCGCAAAGTATTTCACCTTCAACTCACTGCTGAGATTTAATTCCATGATCGTCAGGTAACTTTTCAGGGCGACGATAAATATCATGAGTGCCGTAAAGAGCAATAACAATATGAGACGCCAACGACTGATGAACATAGACTTTAATCCCTGATCTTTTCGATGTCGCTCTCCGCCCCTACGACCACGAGGGTATCGTTCGCTTTCAACTCCAGACTGGGATTGGGGAAATTGACGACTTGAACCTCGAGCGGCTGGCCATTTTCATCTATTTCGGTTTGGGTGCGTTTGATAGAAATGACGTTCAGGTTATATTTGCGCCGCAGGTCAATCTGTAGAATGGATTTCCCGACAAACATTTTCGGAACGAGCATTTCGGTGATCACCTGGTTTTTCCCAATGTAAATACGATCGAGAATATCGGGAGTCATTAACCGGTTGGCCAAACGACGCCCTTCTTCGATCTCGACATTAATGACTTCATTGGCACCGATTTGCTTCAGCACCTGGGCATGAATCTCGGAAATCGCTCGCGCGATGATATAGGCAGTCCCAGACTTTTTCAGGAGAGCGGTGGTCAGAATGCTGGCCTCGATGTTCTCACCGATCGCCACGACGGCAATATCAATATCCTCAATGCCTGAACCAACCAAGGCAGATTCATCGGTGCTGTCGAGGACAACCGCCCGTGTTACCATGTTTTTGACTTTTTCGACGGCGAGGGCGTTCTGATCGAAAGCGATGACCCGCCCTCCTTTTTCAGAGATTGTCCGGCAAACCTCATTGCCAAAAATGCCTAAACCAAAGACCCCAAATACTTTTTCTTTCACATTTAATCCTACTTTTTTAATTCATTTTTTCAGCGCAAGGATATTCTGTAATGCTCCCTCAGAATCCCAGTAGTTTTGGATTTGTTTAGAAACGGTGAATGGAAAATTATTCATCATCGTTAATTTGGTCCCCTGATAATTGAAATCAAAGGTCATTCCCTATCCTGGTTTGCGTCATTGAATGGTTTGTTCTTATGTTCTCTGTATACCTTATTATAAGTTAAAAAATGATGGTCCCTTCCGGGTATTTGATTGCACTATTAGAGGTCCGATATGGAAAAAGTGCGAACATCATGGTCAAAGGCCCCGCCCGACCAATAAACATGGTCATAATCAGGATCAGTTTGCCCCAGCCTGAAAGATCGGGCGTGATGCCCGTTGATAAGCCCACGGTTCCGAAAGCAGAAACCACCTCGAACAAGATTTTTTCCAGCGCATATGGTTCGCACAAAGTCATTGCCATCGTACTGGCAGTGACTATGGTCAGTGAAATGATTATTATCAGGAAAGCGCGAATAACCAGTTCGCGCCCGAGGGCCTGATTCATGATGAGAATTTCGCTTTTTCCGGTGATGATGGATTTTAAATAGGCAAAAACTACAAAAACCGTATTGACTTTAATGCCCCCGGCAGTGGATCCTGCCGCGCCACCAATAAACATCAATACGACCATCAGTAGCAAAGTTCCCGTGCGTAATCCGCCAATATTAATCGTATTGAAACCCGCCGTTCTCAGCGTAACAGACTGAAAAAATGCCGTCAAATATTGCGTCCCAAGAGCTAAGTTAATTAAAGTCGTGCGATGTTCTAATACATACACGAACACTGTGCCGCTGATCAGCAATATCACCGTCACAATTAATACGGCTTTGGAATTTAGCGAGAGATAAATGCGCTGAATTTTTTGCTCGCTGAGCGCATTACGGATATTGACATAAACCGTCTGGATCAAATTGACCAGGACGATGAAACTTAAACCACCGGCGATAATCAGACTGCAAATGACGATATTGAGGAATACGCTGGATTGGAAACCTTCTAAGTTGTTAGAAAACAGTGCAAAGCCGGCATTACAAAATGCCGAGACTGAGTGGAAAACCGCATAAATCAGTGCTTTGGAGTGCGAATTAAACCAATCCAAGAAAAACCGGTATAGTAAACTGGCGCCCAAAGACTCGATGATTAAAGTGAATAAAATGATCCAGGTTATCGTCCCGGTTACCTTTTTTACTTCCTGATCATTCAGAAAATAGGACATGGTCAGTTTTTCCTCGATACTGATGCGTCGGCCCATCAAATAGGCGGCGAAGTAGGCCAAAATCATAATCCCTAAACCACCGATCTGGATCAAACCCATAATGACTATCTTGCCGTATAGCGAAAAACGTGTAGCTGTGTCAACGACAATCAAGCCCGTCACGCAAACTGCGGAAGTGGCCGTAAAAAGAGCATCGAGCGGGTTGAGCCGTACACCGTCAGAGCTCGCAAAAGGCATCATCAGAATGAGTGCCCCAAATAAAATCACGACCAAGAAACTGGCCGCGATCGTCAAAGCTGGATGGTAGAAAATTCGTTTCAGATACGCATTGACCCGTTCAAACCGGCTAATCTGGTGCAACAGGTGAAACAGATAACGGATTAGGATTATATTGACGATAAATACCGGTACACGCTCAAAATCAATCAGATCACCGCGGTAACCTGCCCAGATTGTAAACCCGAAAAAGATAACCAGCGCTAAATCAAAAATATTACGACGTACCAGGTTCAACGAAAGTCTTGCGAGCCAAAACCGCCGGACAATTTCAAGGACAAATAAACCCATCACCAACCATTCCAGAAATGACAATCCCAGCAGTAGAAATCGGTTAGAGGGATTCAGGAACTCGATGATGAAGGAAAATATCCCAAGCAGAAAAACGCAAAGGATTAGTCTCTCGTTGGATCTAACTGGCATATTTACGGACCTGCGGATCTGTCCGTCGCGGGACGATTATCTAAGTTTATAGCTTTTCAGCCCCCAGGAAACCTCTTTCATCACGACCTTGATGATTCCCCAGGCCGGAACAGCGAATAACATACCAATCACCCCGGCGATATTGCCGCCCAAAATCACCGCGATTACGACAGTGATCGGATGCATATTGACGCTTTTGGATACAACCATCGGCGAAACGATATTATTATCAATAACCTGCACCAGGGCAAACACAACAGCAATCCAGACTACAATCGTTCCCAAATTCTGTGGCCCGTGCATGATCGTCAGAACTACTGCCGGAATGGCGCCGACCAGTGGACCAAGATAAGGAATCAGGTTAGCGATACCGGCCATCATCCCGATAAAAAAGAAATAGGGCACCGGACCCCCAAACACGATATTGATAATTCCCAATCCAATGACAGAAAGAATGCCGACAATCAGCGCATCAATAGCCTGTCCCTGGATATAGCGCGTGACCTGATCACCGACTTTATGCAGGATATTCAAGGCTAATTCAAAGTATTTATTGGGTATTTGCTGGATAATTAAACGCTTGAAAAACCGGAGATCTTTAATCAAAAAGAAAGTGACAAACGGAATGATCCCGATAAAAGCGACAAAAGAACTGGCGTTCTGTAAAAACTGGCCCATGTTCGACAGCAGGTTTGCACTCAGATCATTGACCTTGGCGATAACATCACGGGCTAAAGCGGCATTGTTAAAATTCTTTTGAAAAAATGCCTCTAACTGCGCCGTCAGGTCCTTAAGAAAATCCGATTGCATTTTCCCTGAAAGCGTATCAATCGCATTCATAATCGCTGGGACGATCAAGGCGACTATGCCGGCGATGCCGCCGACAATCAGAACCATCACGATGACGATCGCCAGGGCGCGATTGATACCGACACTTTCACCATAATCCACGATCGGATTCAGGATGATGGCCAGGATCCAGGAAATGATCAACATAAAAATGATCGGCTTGAGATAAGGAAAAGCGATCAATAGAAAAGCCATACTCAGCAGGAACAGAAAAATCCGCCAGATCGTACGATTGATCTGGGTTATTGAAAGGTTAATGTTTTTATCCATTTTCCCGGGTCTCTGCTTCTCTGATAATTTGCGATAATTGTTCGTTGGTCCGGCGCAGGCGCTCGCCGATAACTCGCGCTAAGGCGACTAATATTTTTATTCCTAATTGCGGTTTCCGGTAAAGCAGGTCCATTAAATCCGGACGGAAAAAGCCGATAATATCACAATCCACGGCGGCGATGGCGGATGCCGAGCGGGGCGACTCATCGAGTAAAGCCAGGTCGCCAAAAAACGCTCCATGCCCTAAAGTCGCAATATGTTTTTGGTTCTCGTCCTGCAACTCCTCTACTATATCCACAGTACCGGTAACGATAATGTACATTCCTAATCCTGGATCACCCATTCTGAAAATTGGTTCACCCTTCTTATACTGCCGGCGATGGACTATCTTTTCCACCTCGATTAATTCGCGTTCATCGAGATCGGAAAAGATCGGAACATTTTCTAATATCTGAAAAATGTTACCCTTATCTTTTTTCTTCTTGAAAAATGCAATATCCCAGATTGGACTAATCATGACAACCTGCCTCTATATTTTGCTTTTCATTACAACTCAATATACAAACATTCCCCACAAAATTCCAATTTGAATCTTCCCGACCGAACTACATTTTCCATCTTGCTATATTGGACAACTTTTTTTATTTTGCTTTGGTGAATGGAGCAACACACTGATTAGAAAAATTTCCATGTTAATGTTACCTCTCCTGTGCTGGCTCACCGTCTCAGGCCAGGAAAAGGAAATTGATAAAAAAATTGAATATCAGTCCGAGCAATTGGAGAAGATTCGCCGGGAAATTAAAAAATTCAAAAGCGATCTGAATCAGGTCGAATCCCGGGAAAAATCAATCCTGACTCAACTTGACAATACCGAAAAAAGTATCGGCCTGACTGAGAAGCTTCTATCTCAATTGAATCGCGAACAAATCCAAAAAGACAAAGATATTAAATCTATCGAAAAATCGATCACCCAGCTGGAAAGCAATCTGAATCAATTGCAGTCCAACTTCGCACGCCGATTGGTCTACCTTTATAAAAGTGGAACATACAGCGATTTGGAGTTATTGCTTACTTCCACTTCTTTTAACCAGGCGATTTATCGCTATAAGTATTTGCACCTGTTAGCCGAGATTGACCGCAGTACTTCGCGAAATATCCGTTCAAACATCACCGAAATCGCCGCGAAAAAGCAAAAATTGCTGGCAGAAATGAGTGCCAAGGAACAAATTATCGCTGAACGACGGGTCCATCAGAAAAGTTTGGCTGAGCAAAGGAAACAGCGCCAGGTACAATTGGAAAGTGCCCGGAAAGACAAGAATAATCTGCTTGCCCAGATCAAAGAAAAAGAACAAGCCGCCACCCAGCTTTCCAAATTGATCGCCGATTTGGAAAAAGAGCGCGAGCGGCGGCGCATCGAGCTGGAGCGTCAGCGGGCGCTGTCAGGCATCACAGCTGACAATCCTTTCCTTACAAATCAGGGCAAATTACCCTGGCCGGCGCAGGGTGAAGTCATCGCCAAATTCGGAATTCAAAAACACCCTAAGCTGAAAACGATTACCGAAAACTCCGGGATCGATATACAGGTTAAACGCGGCACACCCGTGATGGCGATCCTGGATGGAGTGGTCACTACGATAACCTATATCCGTGGCTTTGGTAATACAATCATCATTGACCACGGATCGGGATTTTACTCGGTTTATTCGCACGTCGAAAATGTCCGAGTGACTGAAAACGAATACATCACTGCCGGTCTGAAAATCGCTGAAGTGGGTGATTCTGGTAGCCTGAGCGGTCCGCTCCTGCATTTTGAAATCTGGCGCAATAAAACCAAACTCGATCCCGAAGACTGGTTAGGGAAAAAATCATGAGTCTGTTCCAGCTCGTCAATCAAAACCAAAATCGCCAGCGATTGGAACAAATCGCCCAAAGCAAACGCATCGCCAATGCCTATCTTTTTCATGGCGCCGAGGGGCACGGGACAGAAGGTTTTGCGTTGGAATTTGCCGCCATGCTCAATTGTCTTGGCAGCGCCGATGCCATACCATGCGGGGAATGCGCCAGCTGTCGCAAGCTGAAAAACCTCGAACATTCCAACCTGTCGCTGGTCTTTCCCATACCTATCAAAGAAGACACGGAAAGTGATGACCCGCCTTTCGAAAAATTCAAAGAAGAGGACATGGAGGAAATCCAGCAGGCGATCAGGTTCAAAGCCAGCCATCCGTATGGCAAAATTGTCATCACTAAAGGCTTGCATATTCCTATCAATTTTATCCGGGAGATCAAACGCAAGATCTACCTCACGGCTTTGGAACCGGGTTATAAAGTGGTCGTTATTTTTGATGCCCATCTGCTGACTGAGCCTGCCGCTAACGCTTTCCTGAAAATCCTCGAAGAACCACCCAGCCAGTCAACTTTTATTCTGACAACCTCCGTCCCGGATCTGCTTTTACCGACGATTCATTCACGTTGTCAGGCACTGCACTTCCCTCCTGTCCCCGAGACGGAACTGTTATCTTATCTGACGACGTTTGACTATCCGTCGGAAGACGTCAAATTAGCGGTACGCATGGCGGGTGGTAATGTCGCCCGACTGATGAATCTGTTAGAGGGCAACCTTAAAATCATTAAAAAAAAGACTCTCACGATATATGAGCAAATTGCCCTCTGGAAACCCGCCAGTGTGCGTAAAATAACCGAAGATTTGGCCGCCCAGTATAGAGATGAACCTGATCAGTTCCGACAGATTTTAGAATCCATGCTGTTTTTTGCCCGTGATGTCGAATTACTGCGCAACGGCGCTGATCCGCGCCATTTGATTCATACCGACCTTTTCGAAAGACTGCAAAAATTCGCCAACAAATATACCGCCTGCGATACGGAAAAAATCAAATCTTCCGTCGAGAATTGTATTGGTTTCCTGAACAGAAATGTCTATATTAATCTTGCTATAACCGAGATGTTATTCCAAATAAAAGCCAGTATTGAACCCGATTTGAAAAATGAATGATAATCCATCACAACCATTAGTCAAAATAAAATTACGGCGTTATACGCGGGCATACTACCAAAATGACCTGCAATTCCCACTCGAATACGGTGATTGGGTCATTGTGGAAGCCGACCGCGGCGAAGACATTGGCCTGGTCATTGATCTGCATGACCAAAACGCCGCACCGACAACTGAAACTTATCCACGCATTCTACGTAAAGCAGGCCTCAATGACTTTGCCCGCGATAGCGAAAATCGTCTGCGGGAAATGGTCTGCCTCCAGTTTTGTCAACAAAGCGTCCGAGACTTGAACTTAGCGATGAAAATCGTGGACGTCGATATTCGCCTGGATCGTAAAAAAGTCATCTTCTATTTCACCGCCGACGATCGGATCGACTTCCGGGAGCTCGTGAAGGTGCTCGCCTCGGAATACAAAACCAGGATCGAGATGCGCCAGATCAGCAGTCGTGAAGAAATGAAACGTGAACTCAGCATCGGTCCCTGCGGACTCGCCCTGTGTTGTAGCCGCTTTTTGGAAGATTTTGATCCGGTCAGCACGCAATTAGTCAAACAGCAAAATCTGCCGATGAATCCAGCGAAAATATCCGGTTGTTGCGGCAAGTTGAAATGCTGTTACAAGTACGAACACGAGTTTTACGAAGAGTTCCTGAGCCATTATCCTCCGTATGGCTCGAAAGTTTCAATTGAGCAAAAAACCGGAACAGTTGAGAAGATTGACATTTTTCAAAAAACCATGACTGTCCGGTACGAAGATAATCAGTTAGAAGACCTGCCCCTGGCCGATTTCAACCGCAAGATAAAAGTCATTTCATAGAACCAGCTATGCCAGCAAGGAAAAAATTCTACGTTACCACGCCCATCTACTACGTCAATGACAAACCGCATATCGGACATGCCTACACGACTATTGTGGCCGATGTATTGACGCGATTCCATCGATTAAGGGGTGATGCGACCTTTTTCCTGACCGGAACTGACGAACATGGTCAGAAAGTCCAGCAAGCCGCGGAACGCACCGGAATTTCACCGCAGGCGCACTGCGATCAAATGGTGGAGCATTTCCGGCAAGCTTGGGAAAAACTGAACATCAAGTACGATTACTTCATCCGTACGACCGATAAGGAACACCAGAAAGCGGTGCAGTCGGCGCTGGATGAGCTGTATGCCAAAGGCGAAATTTACCTGGCCGAATACGGCGGGTATTATTGCGTTGGTTGTGAGCGTTTCTATACGCGTAAGGAATTAGTGGAGGGCAAATGCCCGCAACACCTGCAAGCGCCCGACTACATTAAAGAAAAGAATTATTTCTTCCGGATGGGCAAATATCAGGAATGGTTAATCGAGTACATCCACCAGCATCCGGAATTCATTCAGCCGGAGAGTCGCCGCAACGAGGTGCTCGGTTTTCTAAAAAATCCCCTGGGCGACCTGTGTATTTCCCGGCCAAAAAGTCGTCTACAGTGGGGTATTGAATTACCGTTCGATCCGGATTATGTGACCTATGTATGGTTCGATGCTCTGCTCAATTATATTACCGCCGTCGGATACAAACAACAGCAGGAAAACTTTACGCGATGGTGGCCGGCGGACTATCATCTGATCGGCAAGGATATCGTCACAACTCACTGCGTCTACTGGCCGACGATGCTCAAAGCTTTGGGCTTGCCCCTGCCGCGGACGATTTTGGCCCATGGCTGGTGGCTGGTTGCCGAAACCAAGATGTCCAAATCCCTGCAAAATATCATCAAACCGCTCGACCTCGTCGATACCTATGGCGTTGATGCCGTACGCTATTTTTTAATGCGTGACATGATCCTTGGACAGGATGCTAATTTCAGTTTAGACTCTTTCATCAAACGTTACAACTCCGAGTTGGCGAATGATTTGGGCAACCTGGTCAGTCGCATCGGGACGCTGATCATTAAAAATTTCCCAACTATCCCGGAACCTTCATCGCCTTCGGAAACTGAGCGGAAAATCGAGCAGTCGGCTACAGCTTTGCCCGACACCGTCATGCAATTCATTGATGCCATGCGCCTATCGGATGCACTTGAGGCGGTGATCAGTTTCGTGCGGGAACTGAATCGCTTCATGGAACTGCGACAACCCTGGCACTTGGTGAAAACCGACCGGACAGTGGCGGGCACGGTTCTTTATACGGCACTCGAAGGGCTACGCATCACCGCTCAACTCCTGCAACCTGTCATGCCTTCCAAAATGAAAGAACTACTGGACAAAATCCCGGTCACGGAAGCAGACAATCCCTTCAACTGGGGAAAATGCAAATCCGGAGTCCCGCTGACCACCTTACCCATTTTATTCCCCAGAATCGAAAACCAAACATCAACAACCAAGGCTCCTGTTATGACTCCAGAAATTCCCTCACCTGAGCAGATTTCGATTACCGATTTTGGTAAAATAAAACTGGTCACTGCGAAAATTATCACCGCTGAAAGTATTCCCAACGCCAACAAACTCCTTAAACTACAAGTGGATACCGGTACAGAAAAACGCCAGATAGTCGCCGGGATTGCGGAATATTTTCAGCCGGAGAACCTAGTCGGCAAAACCATCATTTTGGTGGCTAATTTACAACCTGCGCAAATCCGCGGCATCCGCAGCGAAGGTATGTTGCTCGCCGCAAAAAAGGACGGACACCTGACATTGCTTACTACTATGGATGATATAGGACCCGGAGCTATTATCAGTTGACAAATGCTGGTTGATACCCATTGCCACCTCAATTATCCGCCCCTCTTAAATAAAGCTGATGAAATCGTCGCCCGCGCTCATTCCGCTGGAGTAGGGCGCATGATTTGCGTTGGTACCGATCTCCGCACTTCTCGGCAAGCCATCAGTTTGGCGGAAAAATTCACCGCCGTTTACGCAGCCGTTGGGATTCATCCACATGACGTCGGAAAGACTACTACCGATAGCCTGGACGATTTGGAAAAATTATTAGACCATCCCAAAGTTGTCGCTGTGGGAGAAATCGGTCTCGACTTTTACCGGAACTACTCACCACACGACGTCCAAAAGGAATATTTCAGGAAACAAATCGCCATCGCGCGCCGTCATCTTTTACCCTTTATTGTACACAACCGTCAAGCTTACGACGCCGTGCTCGAGATACTAAATACAGAAAACTACTGGCAGGGCGTCATGCATTGCTTTTCAGAAAATGCCGAAGCTGTCCGACACCTTACTGCATTGGGACTGCATATTTCTTTCACCGGCAATGCAACCTATGGCAATGAAAAAACCGAGCGGGCGGTCATGGCGGTACCGATTGACCGACTAATGATAGAGACCGATGCCCCATTCATTTTACCCAAAGGAGCCAGCGGACGCAATAATGAACCTGCCTTTTTGCCGGTAATCGCCGAACGAATAGCTATGATCAGAAAGACGACGCCTAATGTCATCGCCGAGTCCACGACTCGTAACGCCCTTAACTTTTTCCGTCTGAATTGACCACGATTTACCCCAAAAAGCGCTTCGGCCAGAATTTCCTGATTGACCCAAATATTCTGCGCAAAATTGTCGAGGTCATTGACCCGCAACCGGGAGAATCGCTGATTGAGATTGGTCCGGGGCGGGGCGCACTCACTGCCCTCTTATTAGAACGGCAAAGCATCGTCCACGCCATTGAAATTGATCATAAACTCGTCGATTATCTAAAAACAACCTTTGTAGATCGTCCTAATCTGTATCTATATGAGGCGGACGTACTGGATTTTGACCTGGCGACTTTACTGAACCCAAATGTCCCTCAAAAAATCGTTGGCAACTTGCCCTATAATATCATCAGCCCCTTGCTTTTCAAGCTGTTCGAATTTTCCGATTGCATATCACAAATGGTTTTCTTAGTGCAGAAAGAGATCGCCCTGCGCCTGTGTGCGAAACCGAGCAGTAAAGATTACGGGATATTATCGGTAATGGCACGTTTCTATACCAGTCCACGCATTGAATTCCATGTCTCGCCCCGCGTTTTTCGTCCGGTACCCAAAGTTTTCTCCAGCGTTATAACGCTGGTCCCCGAAAAAAATGACTGTTCGCCGATGATGCGCTCCGCCTTTCGGAAAGTCGTTAGAACAGCCTTCAACCAACGGCGTAAGACTTTGAAAAATGCACTGCATGAATTATTGCCTACTACCCTGCTTAATTGTCCTATTGATCTCCAGCGCCGCGCTGAAACATTGAGTGTCGCAGAATTTATTTCATTAACCGACTGGTTGCAGGCCAACTCTTCTCTATAAACTTCTTGTTATTTTAGAACAGAAAAAATAACTTTGACCGCTTTTTAAAATCCATCGGGCCCCTAGCTCAACGGTTAGAGCAACGGACTCATAATCCGCAGGTTGAGGGTTCAAATCCCCCGGGGCCCACGAAGAAACATAAATGTTGAAGCTCCTATATCAGACAGTTGTGTTAACTGTTATTACATAAATAAAGATCATCTTTTTACTTTTTCACATTGCCAAATAGATGTCAACAAGTGCCGATTTGTACCTTCAAGACCGAATAAATACAGGATATAATAAACAGTTTTTACCATCAGTGGTCGCAGGACATGTAATCCTAAATAGATAAAAAAGCCCGAACAAGTTGGGCTTTTCAAAATCATGAATAAATTCTATTTAAATTAAACTATTCACGCTACTACTTGATCAGCAAACACTTTTTAGTCAGGTTGAAATATCCTGCCTGAATCTTATAGAAATAGACACCACTCGCAAAGCGGCTTGCATCCCAGAACACCTGATAAAATCCCGGCTCCTGGTATTGGTCAACCAGTGTTTCAATTATACAACCATTCAGGTCAATAATCTGAACTTTTACCTCAGACTTAGTTGGGATAGCGTACTCTATTGTCGTGACCGGATTGAAGGGATTAGGATAATTTACCAGGCGATACGACTTATGGACTATATTATCGGAAGCCACTGATACAATCGGATAGGTATTCTTGTAATAGATAAAAGTCCCGTCATAGTTCCCCAGAGTCAGATCCATATCACCGTCTCCATCAAGATCGGCCAAACCTGGAGCCGTATTCTGGCCACCGCTGATTCCGGCAAACATAAGCAAGTCTTCCACCCAGGTATTACCTTCATGTTTAAAATAAAGTAAATCCCCGGAAATATTTCCGGTAATCAAATCATAATCCCCATCATGATCAAGATCCGCCAGAGCCGGGACGCAATTTGATCCGACGTCCAGCCCGCCAAAGAAATTTACCACTTCATTCCAGGCAGGCGAGGATTTAGAGCCTGAATTCTCATAATAATAAAGATAGCCATTTTCGTCACCCGCGACGATATCCAGATCGTCGTCATGATCCAGATCAATTAATCGCGGCACCGCCCAGCCGCCCTTGGTGGCAAAAGATAGTGTACTGAAACTACTGCTGAATCCGCTTGTAGTATTCAAATGGTAGTACAAATTACCGGACAGATCAC
>Ga0209610_1001124_pt1 | contig 13972 bp, 13 predicted proteins | sample LakKivw275mmetaG_FD_184137 | JGI IMG/M metagenome (GOLD analysis project Ga0209610, IMG submission 184137) | Anoxic lake water microbial communities from Lake Kivu, Rwanda to study Microbial Dark Matter (Phase II) - Lake Kivu water 275m metaG... | ecosystem: Environmental > Aquatic > Freshwater...
CCGTTATCTTAACTGGCTGCCACTGCCACGCCTTTCCTTTCCGTACGACGTGGCCCAGACCGGGGAAGGGGAAGTGAAAGGCAAGCACCAGGGCCTTCTCATCTGCAGCTCTCTTCAGAAGCCTGCGTCTGGTGGCTAAGACCTGCTGGGGAGAAAAATCGGTGCCTGCACACCATTCTGGTTGCTCCAGATGGATGGGGTGGAGTACCACATCAGAGACGCACAGCAATTGCTTACCTCTTGAGGAAATAGCCAGCGCCATTTGCCCCGGTGTATGGCCAGGCGCTGCGACAGCCTGAATACCGAGTACGATTTCGGTTTCATGGTCAACAAGTTCCAACTGGCCTTGAATCGGGGGGAGGTTCTTGCGTGCGAATCTCAGCTGCCGCTCCCTGACATGTTCATCAAGCTTTGTTTCCGCCTGTCCCGAGGTCCAGAACTCCCACTCGTCTTGCCACATTACATACGTGGCGTTGGGGAAAGCTGGCCTCCCCTTGTCGTCAGTGTTCCCACCGATGTGGTCTGGATGTCCATGTGTGAGGATAACCGTGTCAATATCTTCAGGCGTAATCCCCTCGGCCTTCAGGTTCGGGAGGAGTTTCCCTGTATTTGGAGTAAGACCATTAGCACCCGTATCCACCAGTACCCTATGTTCCCCTGTGTTGACCACCAAACAGATATAAGGACTTACCCACTCCGTCCACTGTTCTGGCGTTAAGTTGTATTCGTGAAGTGCTTGCTCAAGTAGTTCTCTCGGTGCGTTGGCGAAAAGAAAGGTGGCGGGGGGTGGGAACATGGGAGGCGCATATATCATGGTGCCGTCGCTGATGGCTATGCATTCAAAATTCCCTACCTTGAAGCGATAGGCTTTGGTGTTCATAATTTTCCTCCTTTCTAAGTGTATTGTGACCTATGTGACCTTATTCTACGATAGCCGACCATTCAGGGCAAGTGCCAAGAAGAAACAGCGTCAAGGCGATTTTGTATCACGACTATTATTAAACAAAAGGTTATTTACAACTCTGGGAAGATTGGAGGAAGGTAACGCAATTATCTAACGATGAATTCAAACGATGAAAAAACGTTTAAGTAAGAGGATTATTTGAAGCTGATTTGAGGTAATATCATTACCTTGATGGTGGGCGGTACGGGACGACAGACAGAACTTTTAGCCTATTATTCAACTTCAGTGTATAGTCCAACTAAAATTACGGGATTTGCTTGCCTAAATTACGTAGTTTAAGTATAATCAAGACTGACCCAAGCTCGTAGTATCTTGGTGTTGCCAATTTCATGAGGTAGCCTGCAGAAAAGACGGCTCGATGGAGGATAAAGAATGAAGACAAAGAAGGGAGAGGACCGATGGGCTCCGCTGGTTGAATCCCGCCCTGCGGGCCGAGTCAGCACAACAGGGACAGCATCCGGCTCTCCGTCAGGGGACAGCACTGCAATCTTAGCCCAAGACCTGTTCGATGGGGTTGCCCACTCGTACGACACTTGGGCGCAAGCGTTGACTTTCTTTCAGTACCTTCGTTGACGTAGGTTCTTAGTCTCGCAAATGGCTCTTCGGCCCGGAAACCTTGTGCTCGACGTATGTACCGGTACAGCCGGTGTCGCCCTGGAGATTGCCCGCCACCATAATAGCCAAATCGTGGGGCTCGATATTAGCCACTCAATGCTGGAAGCTGGCCTCCGCGCTGTCGAGAGGAGAAGCCTAGACGGCAGAGTCCAACTTATCCAGGGCCGCGCTGAGCATTTACCCTTTCCTGATGAGACCTTCGATACGGTTGTCTTCACCTACCTGTTGCGTTATGTCCAAGACCCTGATGCAACAGTACGGGAGCTGTCTCGGGTACTGAAACCAGGCGGGCAATTGCTCTCGCTTGAGTTCGGCGCTCCAGAAACCTCTTGGATACGAGCTCTATGGCTAATCTACAATAGGGTCGTCATGCCCATAGTTACCATCCCCATTTCACGAGGTTGGCATCGTGTTGGCTGTTTCTTGGGTCCGAGTATCTCGGACTTTTGTCAGCAGTGTCCTGTTGATCGCATCGCCGCAATATGGCATGAAAACGGAATCCCGCTGGTAGAAACGAGACGCCTGTTTCAAGGTGTAGCCATTGTGATGTGGGGAACGAAACGAAGATAGAGACCGATAGCGAGCCGTAGTAATTACCTTATGGTGGACCACTGGACTGAAGTTGGTAACTACCTGGACTCGGTGGGACTGGGTCGCCTAAAGGAAGTATAGATGCTAGACAACCTAGCTGAGCAAAGCAAAATCTGTTTTCCTTTTGAAAGAAAGACCAGAACAAGGGAAAAGGCAGTTAAACACTGAGATGTTCCAGACGAGCTCAGATTCAGGTCACATTTTGGCTAATTGCTAGGCTTTAGTATGCCAGTACAAAGGTAAGGACTATTCTTGAACTGATTGTTTTAATATGACCCCAAGGCACCATCTTTTGCGCTACATAGGGCACCCACTGTTTCCCTTCTTGCTCATATTGACAATGGTATTGCCGTTCCTTCATATTTGGAGCAGATTAAGCTGGGCATGAAAGAGTGATGAACGAGTTTGCAAAACTCTGCCCCATTCAATTCACCGAGGGAATCAACGAAAACGAAGAGCCTACCAGTGACAGATTTCTTACGTGGCGTGGAGATTGAACTACGCATAACCTCTCCTCTCAAATGGGGTTGATTCGGCCGCAGTGCGGGCACCTGATGCTAGATGCCTTGAACCCGGGGGGCACCCTTAACTTAGTGCCACAGTCGCAGGTTATGGTCTTATAGTCACTGCGACGCCACAATAGGTCTGAGGTCTCGCGAGCCCGTTGGATCTCGTCTGGTTCCTTTTCTGTTACCTCTAATCCTGCTGCGCGAAGGCCAATGGCTCCGGTGGCCATAGCAGAGGCAGGCACAATCCGCCTACTTGTCTTGTGAACCTGTCGGTATGCCTGGTCGTAGTCAACAAAAGAGGCTCCCCCAGCCATTGAGCGGAGGATACGTATTCTCTCAGAAATGGGCGGGTGGGTGCTGGTCAGGTCACTCGCCGACATACCCTTTTTACGGAAGGGATTGATGATATACATTGGCGCCGTTGCTTTGTTGGCCGATTTCAGCTGGCTGGTCGAAGCAGCCAGTTTTTCCAGCGCTGAGGCCAGTCCTTCGGGGTATCTAGTGTACAGCGCTGAGGAGGCATCAGCCAGATATTCCCTCTTCCTGGAGATGGCAAAGTAGATAAGCTGGGCCATAATCGGCGCCAGTACCACCAATACGATGGCCAGAACAAGAATTACTATTTGACCTGAGCCACCTCCCGATGAGGAACTCCTTCTGTTTCCGGCCATTCCGCTGAAGAACAGGATTCGCGTTGCATACCAGGCAAGAATGACGATGGTACCGAGAAGGACGGCAGTGATAGCCATCAATAGCACGTCACGGTTCTTTATGTGGGATATTTCGTGCCCGATGACACCTTGGAGTTCATCACGGTTGAGTTTTTGCAGCAGTCCAGAGGTGATGGCCACGGCTGCCCGATTGGGGTCTCGCCCGGTAGCAAAGGCGTTTAGTGCCGGGTCATCGATGATATAGATGTCGGGCATCTTCTCCAGCCCCGAGGCAATCTTCATCTCCTCAACTACGTTGTAGAGGCGCGGGTGGTCATCGCGGCTGATCTTTTTCGCCCGTGACAGCGCCAGCAGAATATTGTCCCCCTGGAAGAAGGCAAACAGACTCATCACTCCCCATACTACCAAAGCGATAATCAGGCCCCCGATGCCACTGCCAAAGAAGTATAGCCCTAGGAAGTAACCGACTAGGAGCAGCAATAACCCCATTCCGGCCACTAGTATTGCTGATCTTGTCTGGTTAGACCTTATCTGTTCCCACATAGACTACAACATACCGGGTTAGGTGAAGCTGACCTTGGGTGCCTCTCTCTCCCCAGCTACGCTAACCTCAAAGAATTCGCTTGCCTTAAAGCCGGTCATGCTGGCTACCATGTTGGAGGGAAACATCTGGGTTTTATTGTTATAACTGAGGACTGAATCATTGTAGTACTGGCGGGAAAAGCTTATTTTATTCTCGGTGGAGGTGAGCTCCTCCTGAAGAGCTAGGAAATTCTGATTGGCTTTGAGGTCGGGGTAATTTTCAACTACAGCGAGAAGCCGGGCCAAAGCAGAGCTTAACTCAGTCTCAGCCTTAGCCCGCACGGCTGGCCCAGAAGATGCTGCCTGCTGGGCAAGGTTGCGGGCTTTGGTTATGGCTTCTAGTGTCTCCCGCTCGTACTTCATGTAGCCTTTGACTGTTTCAATAAGGTTGGGAATCAGGTCGTGTCGTCTCTTTAGCTGGACATCAATCTGTGCCCAAGCGTTCTTTACCTGATTGCGCAGCCTGACCAGCCCGTTATAGGTCACAACGAATGCGATAATAAGAATGACGACAACTCCAACAATGATGTACCATATCATAGAACACCTCCTAAACGATTTGCACCTAGTTTACTCTAAAGAGGATTCTCCTGTCACCCGTGTCTGTCCTCCATAGTTCACTCCCGGGGCTTGAATACTTTTCCTAAGAAAGTGATGACCCCTTGCTGAGAACGCTTTTTTTCTGACGGTTTCCCGGCCATCTGTCTTGTCAGTTGACCAAGCTCGCCACCGTCAAACCACAGTCCGTCTCCTCGTTGGCAGACATCAATCAGTATTCCAGGTTCTTGACCTATGCTTATTTTCTTCATTTTCTGACTGCAGATCGGACACTTCCGCTTCTTCTCTGATGACTCGGCTTCTTCGGAATTGAGGATGTTGCTGAGGAACATATTCTGGCTCTCTAAGTTCATGGACTCCAGCAATAGTTCAAGTTCACCAGAATCAAACCATACGCCTTGACAGTTAGTACAATAATCAAGCTCAATCTTGTTGTACTCAACAACTATCATATCGCTCTTGCAGGTAGGGCATATCATGACAGCCGCACCTCATAGTGGTTAACCGAATCGCGGTTATTTTGCATTTATATTCGCTCGTATTCCCGACCTCATTATACTTCAGCGCCTGAACATTGAACAATCCGCTAGATTGAGTAATGGGAAGACAAAAACAATATCCCTATGCCGCCGGTATTCTAAGTTGCATTGTCAAGGTAGTTGCAGTGATGTATCCCTGCCCGTGCGGAATGTAATTACAACTTTTGAGAGGGAGGTGGTCCTGAGGTGGGGACGATGAGCCGTCCGCTATTCCAAACCGCATCGTGGGCAACCAGGGCTGGCCCTGAGTTCCCCGGCCTTCGTCCCACCCCCCACAGCTCAAAGAGATCCGTTCAGTTCATCAGCTACTGGTCTCTTACAGGCTCTGCAACGTTGTGCCCCTCTGAAGAGCGGCTTGCCGCACGAAGAACAGTGATAGCGCTCGCATTCAGCCCGGGCCCATTCCACGCAACCCTTCTCATCACCGTACTCAGCCACCTTCGCTCGCCATATGGGAATCGTCCGTGTCATCACCCGCACACCAGTGGCAAAGCCGAAATTCTCGATCATGCCGCATGGCCATTCCCCACATTGATGGCAGGAGTAGTACCCTTTTGATTTCACGCAAGCCCGTATCGCACATATCCGGCAGTAACCGTAGATCTTCTTCGGCGGATCAGGCTGCATACAACCAAGGCATTCTGTGTCTTCAGGCTTTGTTCCATAAAGGTTCGCCATGGTCGTCTTGAATTTCTCATTGCCGTCCCTTGTTGCGATGTAGACCCCACAGACACCGCAATACAACCCGCACGGTGCCATCAGATCCTTGTTCCTGATTTCTTCCTCAGTCCACCCTTCCATAATTCATGTCTCCATAATCCCCGATATCCGTGATGATTCTATACTGGACGCAATGCAATTACAACATTGGGCCGAATTGAGAAATTTTGTTAACTGGCGAAGATTCCCCCGTGTCCCGAAAGAAGTCGGGGTGAGAGGATTTGAACCTCCGACCACCTGAACCCCATTCAGGTGCGCTACCAGGCTGCGCTACACCCCGTGCCTTGTTTAATCCAATATGTTATCATAGCAAAGCTAATAAAACAATTATCAGCGAGGATGTGACTATTGGGCAAGAAAAAGGTAGCACCTGTACGAGCCCCCACAAAACATCAGGCGGCAAAATGGCAGCGGCAGAACCGCATTCGCCGCATAATAATAACTGCCAGCATTGTCTTCCTGGTCGGCATCAGCAGCTATGTAGGCTACGAATATTATGCTGCCCAAATCAAGCCCTTCAATGAGAAAGTAATTACGGTAAACGATGTTTCCTTTGATATGAAATATTATGTAAATATGCTCGACGCCCAGACCAAACTGCAAGGAGTAGAACCGAATAGCACATACAATTACACATATGCAGTCGCTCAATATATTGAAGATGCCGAACTAATGAAGCAAGGAGCGAAAGAACTCAATATAACAGTGAGTGAAAACGAGATACAAAAAATCGTCGATGAGCAAAATTTCCCCAATGATGAAGTGTATCGAGATATAGTCAGGACCCAGCTATTAAGTGAAAACCTCTCAGCATATTTTGATTCCCAATTGCAGGGCAAAATACTGCAGGCAAATATGCAGGTAATGTTCGTGGAGAGCGAACAGGTGGCTAACGCAGTGCTAGGCCAAATTAGCAGCGGTGGAAACTTCACCGAGCTAGTCAGAGAATTCTCTTACGACAACGTGACTAAACAGTATGATGGCAATTTAGGCTGGCTTCCTGAAGAACTGATACCTCAAACTATCGTAGAGACCTTCAATCTTACCCCCGGTGAAATAAGCCAGCCCATCTACGATAATTCAACCAGCAAGGATATTGGCTACTGGCTGATAAAGGTTAATGAAGAAGACCCCACGAACGGGACAAATGTTAGTGCTATGTTGCTGGGCAGCGAGCAAGAGGCGCTGGAAATCAAGGGTGAGCTAGACAAAGGCAGTAATTTTAGCGAGCTTGCCAAGAGTTACTCCCAGCACAGCAGCAAATATAAAGGGGGCGAACTCGGCTGGCTCAAAGAAGAGGAAAAGGAGACAAACGGTTTTAGCGACGCCTTCAATGAAGTTGCCTTCCAGCTTTCCACAGGTCAGGTGAGCGAACCAGTCAAGGATGAAACTGTCCAAACCAAAGGAGGTTATTGGATAGTCAAAGTTTGGGATAAACAGCAACGTGAATTGGACATGGATACTCGGGCCGTGGTAAAAAATAAACACTTCAGTGAATGGCTTCAACTGCAAAGAGAAAATAGCACTGTTGAGAATAAACTTGATAGCACGAGAATGACCTGGGCAGCAAACGAAGTTATCAAAAGAAGGTAAATATGCAGACAAAGCGAGAGGTAAATGTCGGCTTGTTAGGTCTTGGAGTTGTAGGCAGTAGCGTAGCTCATGTTTTACTGGAGAAGAAGGATGGCCTGGCAGAGCAACTGGGAGTGCCTCTGATATTAAAAAAGGTGCTGGAAAAACGCCCTGTAGGACTTGAACCCGGATTACTAACACGTAATGCCGAGGAAATTTTAACTGACCCAAAAATAGACATAGTCATTGAGGTTATTGGAGGAGAACACCCTGCCGCAGAATATATTAAGCAAGCCCTCACCAATGGAAAGCATGTAGTTACTGCCAATAAGGAAGTGATTGCTAAACATGGCCATGAGCTATTTTCACTGGCAAAGGAACACAACGTTGAACTTCGCTATGAAGCAAGCGTAGGCAGCGGCATACCGCTCATTTCTTCCTTCCAGGAAGGCTTAGCCGCCAATGATATCTCAGCCATTTACGCCATCCTCAATGGCACCACCAACTACATTTTGACCAGAATGGCGCAGGAAAAACTGGATTTCCCAATAGCGTTAAAACAAGCCCAGGAATTAGGCTATGCCGAGTCCGACCCTTCAAATGATATCGAAGGGAGAGATACAGCTTACAAATTAGTTATCCTGGCTAACTTAGCTTTCCACGCCAAACTAGACCCTCAAGAGATATACTGTGAAGGAATTTCCCACCTTGCCGCCCAAGATTTCCGCTATGCTGAAGAATTTGGTTATGTTATAAAGCTCCTCGCAATAGCTAAGCGATATGGCAACACTATCGAGGCTCGAGTGCACCCTGTTTTTCTTCCCAAGGATTCCCAACTGGCTAAAATAGATGGTGTCTATAACGCCATTCAAGCCGAAGGCGACCTGGCTGGTAAATTGCTTTTCTACGGAGAAGGAGCAGGAGGAATACGAGCTGCCAGCGCTATTGTTGCCGATGTGTTGACCATAGTTAGAAACAATCGCCTGGGGGTAACCGGCACGCCAGAAACAGGGATAAACGAAGAGCTAATCCTCAAACCGATGTCAGATGTAGAGACACGCTACTATTTCAGACTAGATGTGGTTGACCGTCCTGGAGTTTTAGCACAAATCTCCAAGGTCCTAGGAGATAATTCCATCAGCATTTCATCGGTGATTCAGAAAGAGAGCAACCGAGCAGCTCAGGCTGCCGAGATAGTCATCATGACCCACCCGGCAATGGAAGACGCAGCACAGAAAGCCATTGAACAACTAAAATTGTTAACTGTGGTGAATCAAGTGAGTAGCTTTATCAGGATTGAGGAATGAAGCAAGGTGTTCTCGCTAGATACCGACAACTGTTGCCCGTCACCGCGGCCACCCCTATAGTCACGCTTGGCGAGGGAGATACTCCCCTGGTAAGGTCTCAAAATCTGGAGAAGGAACTTGGATGTGGGGAACTATACTTTAAATTAGAAGGATGCAATCCCACTGGTTCATTTAAAGACCGTGGCATGGTGGTCGCCGTAGCCAAGGCAGTGGAGAGTGGCAGCTCCACCATTATTTGTGCTTCCACAGGCAATACCAGTGCTTCAGCAGCAGCCTATGGAACCCGCTTTGGAATGAGAACCATCGTTATCATCCCTAAAGGCAAAATAGCCATGGGAAAATTAGCTCAAGCCTTTGTTTACGGCGCCCGAATCGCAGGCATAAGAGGCAACTTTGACCAGGCGCTGCAGATAGTCCGTTCCTTAACCAAAAAATACCCCGTTACCCTAGTTAACTCGCTTAATCCAAATCGCATCGAAGGTCAGAAAACAGCTTCATTTGAAATCATCGATGATCTGGGAGATGCTCCGGATTATTTATTTATTCCTGTAGGCAATGCCGGGAACATAACCGCTTACTGGAAGGGATTTAAAGAATACCACCGTATTGGCAAGGCAAGCCATACCCCAAAGATGATGGGCTTTCAAGCTGCTGGCGCCGCACCCATAGTTCTGGGCAAACCGGTTAAATACCCCAAAACTATCGCCACTGCTATCCGCATTGGCAACCCTGCCAGCTGGGAGAAAGCAACAGCGGCAAGAGATGAATCTGGCGGCATCATAGATTTGGTGACCGATGATGAGATCTTGAACGCCTATAAATTATTAGCAATCAAGGAAGGCGTCTTCGGTGAACCAGCGTCAGCTGCCTCGGTGGCGGGACTCATCAAGATGGCAAAGAGGGAGAATTTCTCAGGCAAGAAAATAGTTTGTATTATCACCGGAACGGGATTAAAAGACCCCAATGTGCCCCGCAGATATGCTCAGCCACCAGCAGAATTGCCGGCCGACTTAAGCGCAGTGGAAGATTTTCTGTTCAAGGACTAAAAATCTACAAGTCACCGGTTACCTTTTCTTTGCCGGCGAAGGCGTTCGCTCCTGATGAGCCATTTGCAGGTGCTTTCTCCAACAAGCTACGTGGACATATACGCCACAGCTCACACATTTATAAATTTTCGTCCTTACTTCTTTACCACAAACAGGGCAGTTCATCAGCTACTTCCCTTTTGTCATTCCTCCTTGTTTCCATTCTTAGCCTTGCCATTGCTCGGTTCCGGACTCCCTTTTCTATTATCAGTGACATAGAATCCCGGACCCTTAAAAATTATCGGCACCGGGAAGAATAAACGCTCTGCCCTGGCTCCACAATGAGTGCAAAAAACCGGCAAATTATCATCGCTGAACTTCAGCTTAACCTCAAACTTAAATTTGCACTGCGGACATCGATAATCATAGGTAGGCAAGATAATCACCCTCCTTTTACAGTCACATACTTAATTTCGAGCTATTTAAAATCTGCTGCCTCCGCCTGAACGACGTCGATGTTGTTGGCTTTATATAGGCATAATCAATCTGTTATATTAACAATTTAATTAGCAATCTGCAACAACAAGTGCTAATTATTTTAGCTTGTAGTGGAGTAAAATTCAAATTTCTCGGCCAAAATGGATTATAATGATTCCAAAAATGAAGGAGAGATAGCTATGGAAAAAATAGCCACGAAAGACATCGGTAAATTCAGTCATCATTATCCTAAATTAGCAGCTATAATTACTGCTAGCTCTGGAGGAAAAGAAAACGCCATGACGGCAGCATGGCATAGCTCGATATCCATCAATCCCCCTATCTACGGCGTCTCTATTTCCCCCAAAAGGTTTACCTACCAGCTTATCAGCCAAAGCAAGGAATTCGGCATTAACTTCATCCCTTTCGAAAAAGCTCATTTGGCTGCCTCTGTTGGTGGAACTTCGGGACAGAAGATAGACAAGTTCCAAAAGCTTAACATCCTGAAAGAAAAGCCGATAAAAACCGGCGTTCCGTTACTGAAGGACGCCTATGCCTCTTATGAATGCAAGCTTTTAGACAGCAAGATTTATGGCGACCATGTCTGGGTAGTTGGGGAGATTGTCGCGGTACACTTTCAAGAGGGAATATTCACCGGAAACGGAATACTTGACTTGGGTAAGGTAAAACCACTTCTTTACCTCGGCTCTGAGTTCTATGCCACGGCGGACAAAGATAGCCTAAATTTTATAACGAGGGGGATTTGAAATGATAAATAAGGATAGGATTGAAATGGCAACGGCTTCCATAATCGAGGCTATCGGGCAAGATTTGTCCACAGAAAGCTTAAAGGATACTCCCAAACGTGTTGCTGATATGTATTCCGAACTCTTCTCTGGATTAGATATTGACCCCAAAGCTGAACTAGCCGCAGGCTTTGAGGAAGGTCATCATGAAATGGTGATCTTAAAAGATATTCCTTTCTACTCTATGTGTGAACACCATTTACTTCCATTTTATGGTGTAGCTCATGTAGGCTATATTCCCAGTGTAAATGGCAAGGTGGTGGGGATAAGCAAGCTAGCAAGGGTGGTGGAAATATTTGCCAGGCGTCCCCAACTCCAGGAGAGAATGACCGGGCAAATCGCCGATACTATTTTCGAAGCTCTTCAACCGGATGGCGTAGGAGTAGTTATCCAGGCAGAACACTTATGTATGATAATGAGGGGGATTAAAAAGCCGGGGAGCACCGTGATAACCTCAGCGGTGAGGGGAGCTTTTCGCAGCAAAACAATCACCCGCTCCGAGTTTTTGTCCTTAATTCAAAAGAGGTAATCATTTTGCCATTGCGCCCCTTTTCATCGTCATTGCGAGCCGAAAGCGTGGCAATCTCAGGAAAGCAAAACTCAAAAATCAAAGGGCAAAATGACAGAGCAAAAATAAGTTAAAAGTCAAATATCGAAATGGGGAAGGATTTTTGCCTTTTGAGCTGTAATTTTGATTTTTTATCTTTGCTTTTTGATTCTCTTTAGGATTTAGTGCTTTGAGTTTAGTGCTTAAACCTGGGGATTGCGGAGCCTGTTCCGAGTAAAACGAGGTATCCCGCTCCTCGCAATGACATCTCTATGTTGTTTATTCGTGGCGAAGCGCCTCAATAGGGTCAAGACGCGCGGCACGGAACGCTGGATAAATACCAGAGACAAGCCCAACAAAAAGCGACACTCCCACCGCCAGAGCAACGGCATCTCCAGGAAGCATCGCTGAAAATGGGAATCCAGCACTTGCTGCGAAGATGGAGGCAACCATAACTACAAGCCATCCCAGACCGATACCCAGGATGCCACCACAAATGCCTAATACTGCGGCTTCAGTGAGGAATTGAGTTAAAATGTCATGGCGCTTCGCTCCCAAGGCTTTCCTGAGACCAATTTCTCTGGTGCGCTCTACCACAGAAACAAGCATGATATTCATGATTCCAATGCTAGCAACGACCAAGGAGATGCCAGCTATAGCACCGAGAATAATCAAAACTATCACCATCACTTGGTCCACAATGCGAGCTACAGCCTCCATGCTCATGACGCTGAAGTCATCGTCATCCCCTTCCCTGATATGATGTCGCTGCCTGAGGACATTAATAATTTCTTCTTTGGCCGAGTTTATCTCGCTTTCGCTTTTTGCCTGAACACTAATCATGTGAATAGTGTGTCCTATGCTGCCCGTTTGTTGAGCAAACAGCGTCGATTGCACCGTAGATAGGGGAGCGAACACCATTAAATCCTCAATTCCAAAAGCACCTCCTTTGGTTTCCAATACACCGATGATCTTAAATTGCTGTCCGTTCATCCTTAAAGTTTGACCCACAGGAGACATTAAACCAAACAACTCTTCAGATATTTGGTGTCCCAAAACCACTACCCTCGATCTTCCGGCATAATCGTTTTCGTTGATAAATCTGCCCTGAGCTACCTCAAGGTTATTGACCTGCTGGTATTCTGGCGTTACTCCGCCAACCCTACCCCCAACATTTTCTCCCCCCGCCTTTAGCTGAGCAGAGGTTTGTATCGCTGGTGCTACCAGGGCTACAGAAGGGGCATTACGAGGGTCGGCAATCGCTTCAGCATCCTCTAAAGTTAATGTTTGGGCAGTTCCCATGGGACCACCTAGGCCCATCATAGCCGAAGGTGCACCAGGAAGAACATAGATGAGATTAGTTCCCAGTGCCGCGAATTGTTCACGTTGCATCTCCTGGTCTATTCTGCCCAGGGAAACAACAGAGATAACTGCAGCTACACCTATTAAAATGCCCAGCATGGTCAAAGCTGAACGTAGCTTATGAGCTAATAAGGCGCGCAAGGCAGTAACGACACAGTCCTTTATTTTCATGCTATTGCTTCAATTTTACCATCACGCATCTTGATGCTACGCTGCGTATAAGCAGCAATGTCTGCTTCATGAGTCACCAAAACGATGGTAATTCCTTGTTCATTCAGCTTTTGAAAAAGAAGCATGATTTCCTTACTGGTCTGGGTATCGAGATTGCCGGTAGGCTCATCAGCTAAAATAAGGGAGGGATTATTTATCAATGCTCGAGCAATAGCTACCCTCTGTTGCTCGCCACCAGCAAGTTCGTTAGGCCTGTGACGCGCTCGCTGAGCTAAACCTACCGATTCCAGGGCTTGTAATGCTCTTTGTCGCCGATTTCCGGCGCCGCCGTAAATAAGCGGCAACTCTACATTATCTAAAGCGGTGTTTCTGGGCAGCAGGTTGAAGCTCTGGAAAACAAACCCCACCTTTTTATTTCTTATTTCCGCTAATTTATTATCATTTAGTTTGCTTACTTCAACCCCCCCCAGGCGATATTGTCCTGAAGTTGGTTTATCAAGACAGCCAATGATATGCATAAGTGTAGATTTGCCTGAGCCTGATGGCCCGATAATGGATACCATTTCCCTGGACTCAATACGCAAGCTTACCCCATTGAGAGCCACAACCTCTGTTCGCCCCATTTTGTATATCTTGGTTATATTATCAAGCTCTATCATCTAACCTTAAAACATGGGGAATTGTGATACTTGAGGCAAAACTACCTCTTCTCCCTCCTCTAATCCTGACAAAATCTCGGTATACCTACCATCGCTCAAACCTATGCTAACCTGCCTTTCTTCAACTTGCCCCTCGGTGACCACCTCCACCCAGGGCTTTTCCAGACTACCTTGAACAGCCCGATTTGGTATTAACAACACACCATCGTGCTCCTCAATAACAATTTCAGCAGTGGCACTCATACCATCCTTAAGCTCTTCATCAGGATTTTCCAGAGTTATGGTGGTTTTATAAAA
>Ga0209610_1001125_pt1 | contig 13953 bp, 13 predicted proteins | sample LakKivw275mmetaG_FD_184137 | JGI IMG/M metagenome (GOLD analysis project Ga0209610, IMG submission 184137) | Anoxic lake water microbial communities from Lake Kivu, Rwanda to study Microbial Dark Matter (Phase II) - Lake Kivu water 275m metaG... | ecosystem: Environmental > Aquatic > Freshwater...
ATCTACGACCTCGACACTCGGTATTTCTGGCGGCCAGGACCATCCCGCTGGCTCGGCCAGGAGTGGGAGTACGCGATGCACCGCAGAACTGACCCGAACGACAGCTGGTGGGGTCACTGCTGGGGTGCCTCCTGTGCGCAGGCGTTGGAAGCCTATCCGCCCACGGATTGCGGGGCGCTCAGCCGGGACGACTTGGAGGGTCTGCTCTCCGAACTCTATGAGGACTGCGTCGCCGCCGACTTGACCTCGCCCGACAATCCCATCAAATCCGGCACTATGTGGTGGGCGCTGCAGCAGTGCATGTACCCCGGTGTTTCGCTTATGGGTGTCATGGTCGTTGACTTCAGCACTCTGGTTGTGGGGGGGGGACTCGGTCGTTTGGAACTGGCCTGTCTACGGGTACAGAGTTGATTACAGCTTGAGCGGTTCAAACCTCGATCTGGCAACGGGAGTCATGACACTCTACTACGAGGACCACGAGTTCAACACCGTCAACGCTCCCGATTCCGCGAAGTACGAGTTCCGCTGCAAGATGGATGGCGTGCACACCCCGCGCCGATGGACAGGCAGCTGGGATTCCATACTCCGGGCCCCGGGTGACACTCCAACGCCACCAGACAAGGCCTGCAGGCCCGTCGAAAGACAGATCTACGTTCAGCAAAACAGCAACCCGTGGGTGTTTGCGGAGAGCACCGACATCCGGCGCGTCATTGACCACAGGACGGTCATTCTCGATGACGAGTATCGCATGACTTCCGTACCCGAGATTCCAAATTGGCCATGGGTCCAGCGTCCGGGATACGCGGGCGGTTGCTGGGCATCTCCGTGTGCCGACTACTACGAGTGGATGGGTTGGCATTACCGACTCGGCCGCGACGGGATCTGGAATACCTACGTCTACAAGACCCCCATCGCTCAAGGTGATGTTCCGAACACTGATGCTGTGCTGATGATTTCGGTCTATCCGTACAACTACAACTTCGACCAATCCGTGCCCCCGGTTGACGTCTGGGTTCCGTTGGGTGACCCATACCCCGCCTCAGCGGGGACTTACACCGCCTGGCTTACCAACTGGTCGGCGGAGCCGTCCAACTGCATGACCTACTTCGATGCCGTCAAGTTCGAGCATATCGACGACTACTACGATGGCGGGATGAACGCATCTGCCGTGGTACTCGGTCACGGGGTGCAGTGTGTCCGGGTGATGCCGAATCCGGTGCGGAGTACTGCGTCCATCAGCTATGTGGTGCCGAGCATCGGCCGCGTCGAAGTGGTTGTCTACGACGTGATGGGCAGAGCTGTGCTACGGGCCCCGCAAGACGTCGAGCGCGCAGGGCCTCAGAACGCGACCATCTCGCTCGATGGACTCCCGGCTGGAGCGTACATTGCCAGGGTGAACGTGGGCGGCGAGCACTCGACCTGCAGGTTTGTGGTGTGCAGGTAGTGGAGAGGCAGAGGTCAAGGTTGAGGTAGAGGTCCTGCTGAGGACAATAGCCGCGGGAGCGCCGAAAGGCGCTCCCGCTGCTTTGAGATTGACCGAGAACGCTCAGCGCACGAGCGTCACTTTCCGTACCGCGGATGCGCCGGTGTCGAGGTTGAGCAGGCGGCAGAAGTAGACACCGGGTGCCATCGTGCGACCGTTGCTGTCGGTGGCGTGCCAGGTCAGGTTATACCGTCCGGGCTCGACCCGCCCGCGCACGGGCATGGCCACGACCCGGCCGGAGCGGTCGTAGACCTTGAGCGCGATGTTCGACGCAGCCGGGATTTCGTAGCTCAGTCTCACGGTTGACCGGAAGGGGTTGGGCGACGGTTCGTGCAGGCGGAACCGGAGCTTTGCCCCGACGGCTTCGGACACGCCAACGTCTGGCAATTGCGTCAGCCGCGCCATCCAGTCGTGAGTCGTCCACTGCCGGAACGTGTCCTGGTTGGACGACAGGTACGAGCGGAGGTCGATTGGCACTGTTCGGTCCGCGCCGACGCCCATGGTGGTCGTATTGTCCGGCCAGTGCATCACCATCCAGACATCCGAGGCATCGTGGCGATTGATGTCGAAGTCAAAGGTGATCCAGCCGGGCGCGGTCGGCGTGGAGACATTTTCCACTCTACCCAGCTCGGCCAGGGTGTCGGGACGGCCGCCCTTGTCTTCGCAGACCATGACGTAGTCGAACACCTGGTTGGCGGTGTTAACCAGGATGCGGCCGCCCTTGATGGCATAGGGCACGGGAATGGTCGGCGTGTAGCGGACGTAGAACTTGTCATTGTCTTTGCGGCCAACCCAATAGAATGCATCGTAGCCGCCGTCGTCGTACATTATCTCATAGGTCACGTCGAAGCTGAGCCGGAAGGTGTCATTGGCCGGGTAGAGGTCGTCGGGGCAGGCGGTGACAGCAGTGGCTCTGTACGGGCCGACGTCGGCGAGCGCGACCGGCATGAACTCGACCGAGACGGTGTCGTCGGGCGGCATCGAATCGGTGAAGACCGAGTCCCGGTACAGGGTGGTGCCGACCGAGTCGGTGATGACCAGCAAGCAGCCCACCACCTCGCCGTACGAGCCGTTGTTGATGACTAACACGCGCGGCGTGAACTCGTAGTTGACTGTGACTTCGGCGTTGGGCGGGGCGACACGGGAGGCAACGCCGTCGTGGAAGCACTTGCTTTGCATCACCATCGTGTCATCGCCGGGATAGCTGTCGCCGACGAGCGCGGTGTAGAACTCGAAAGCATAGAGGTCGAACTGCCCAGGAGTCCATTGGGAGAAGGACACCGACGCGGTCTGGCTACCGCCGAGGTCGGTCACCTGGGCGCTGTCCGTGTACAGCAGTGAGTCCCGGCCGTCGTGGATCGTGAGATAGGTGAGGAACGTGGCCGTGCTGTCGCCGTAGTTCTGGACTGTGGCCTGGGGCGTGACTGGTGTGCCAACTTGAAGGTACCGGGTGGGTTGCTGGATTGAGGCCATGCCGACGTTGTTCGGTACGGCCGAGCCGACTATCACCGCATAGACCTCGCCGCCGTTGCCCATCTGGTAGGCGTGAACCGCTTTGCCGCCGCAGACCGCGAACTGGCCGTCCTCGGAGATGTCGCAGGAGAAGAGTGAGCCGGGCTCTTCGTCGCGGGTGATTCCGACCAGCGGCGTTGAGCTCGAACGGTCGTGAACCGTGAAGACCTTGTAGGAACCGGAGGTGGAATACTCGCCCCAGGAGGCCGCGGCGATGTGCGAGCCGTCGCCGGAAAGCGCGACCGAGGGTATGTACGAGCCGGTTGTACCGTAGCCCTGGTAGACCCAGAGCGGGGTCGATGAGCTGGAGTCGAACACGCAGAGCTTGCCGTTGTCGTAGGCGGTGCCGCAGGCGATGGTCGAGCCGTCGCGCGATATGCCGACGCCCGCGACCCAAGGGTTGCCGACCGATGCCTGCCACTTTATGACGTAGTCGCTGCCGTTCCAGGCGAAGAGCTTGAGCGCTCCGTAGTAGTCCCCGGTCACGAGCATCCGGCCGTCGCCGGAAATGGCAGCCGCATACTGGGTGCCGCTGCTGGTCGTGCCGATCGGGATTCCGTCGCGGCGGGCGCCGTCCTCGTAGACGAAGCAGGAGTCATAGACCGTGACTGCCACGATCGAGCCGTCATCGGAGATGTCGATGCCCTGGAAGCGGGCGGGTTCGTTGAACGGCGTGGTATAGAGCGTGTCGCCGGACGCGGCGTCCAGGCCGTAGAGCGTGCCGTTCTGGGCGGCGATGACCTTGGAGCCGTCGCGCGCTGCCTTGGAGAAACCGACAGCCGGCGAGGGGTAGTCGTAGGTCCAGTCGGGGTAGCCGGAAGTGCGCGACCACTTGACTGCAGCCGTCTGGAGTGAGAGTGTGAGCACCTTGGCGTCGTAGGACGACCCGATCTGACGGCCGTTGCTTGCGTAACTGTAGTCGCCCGGGTTCTCCCAGATAGGTATCTCGTCGGCCAGGGTTCGGTAGTAGCTGGCGCGGGCGGCGTTCAGGTACCAGTTGGCCAGGATGTGCATCCCGTCGCCGGAAATCTCCGTGGCCTGGACGATGCCGTAGCGGTGATTGCGGTCGACCCAGAGCACGCCGGTGTCGGCCGGCAGCCGCCGTGGCATTTCGCGGGCAATCGGTTTGGGGTCGAGATACCCGTCGCCGGTGTTGATGCGAATGTACGTCTGCGGAGTGCCATTGGCGCCGGTGACGGTCACCGGTTCGATTCCCTTCTGGCCTGCCAGCAACAGGCAGGGGAGAAGCAGAAAAGACAACATCTTCAAGGTTTTACCTCCTGATTGGCGGATACTCACTTGTTGCGGATCAAGAGCACGGCGAGCAGGGCCCGCTGGGCGTGGAGCCGGTTCTCGGCCTGGTCAAGTACGATTGACTGCGGGCCGTCGAGTACTTCGGCGGAAATCTCCTCGCCGCGATGGGCGGGCAGGCAATGGAGCACCCTGGCCTCGGGCCTGGCCAGCGACATGAGTTCTCCATTGAGCTGATACGGGCGGAATATCTGCCTGCGGTGTTCAGCCTGACCTTCTTGGCCCATGGAGGCCCAGACATCCGTATAGACGAAGTCCGCGTCTTCGGCCGCCTCCTTCGCGTCGTAGGTCAGAACGATGTTCGCCCCGCTCTGCTTCGCGTACTCGATGGCCCGGTTGGTGACGGGTTGCGGCGGTTCGAACCCCTTGGGCGTGGCCACGCGCAGGTTGATGCCGACCAGGCAGCAGGCAAGCATCAGCGAATTGCAGACGTTGTTGCCGTCGCCGGTCCAGCAGATGGTGGCGCCTTCGAGGCTGCCGCGGTGCTCAAGCACGGTCAGCAGGTCGGCGAGAATCTGGCACGGGTGTTCCTCGTCGCACAGGGCGTTCACGACGGGCACCGTGGAGTTCTCCGCCAACTCGGTGATCTTCGAGTGCTCGAACACCCGGGCGATGATGCAGTCCACCCAGCGCGACAGGTTACGCGCAACGTCCGGCACGGTTTCACGCTTGCCCAGCCCGATGTCGGTCGGCCCGAGGTAGGTGGCCGTGCCGCCCAGGTCCTGCATCGCCTTCTCAAAGGTGACGCGGGTGCGCAGGGACGGCTTCTCGAATATCAGCGCTCCCATTGCGCCGGGCGCAAGGTCGAGGTGGGGCTGCTGCTTGAGCGCCTGCTTCAGTTCGAGTGACTTCTTCAGCAGGCCGAGGATTTCATCCTTGGACAGGTCGTTGATGGATGTCAGGTCTTTTTTCATAATGCGTGTCGACTGAGGTCCTTTATTTCGTTCTGTTCATCAGCTTGTCGCGGACGCAGTTCACGGTCACCGGCCGCCTCGTGCCTCCCGGATCCCGTCCACGGAAGGGAGGTTGAGGTCGCTCGGGGCATCCACGTACAGGATAGAGCAGGCGCGCCCTCAGTCAAATGAATGACAGACTGCCGACACCCAGTCCCTCACCCTCGCCTTCTCCCAGAAGGAGAGGGAAGGGGGGAGGGTGACGTTGGGCCATTGGTGCTTGATAAGTCGTTGAGGCTTGGTAACTGAGAGTTCGGGCGAGTCAGGGTTTGAGGGGGCCGGGAGCTATCTCCGGGTCGCTGGAATTCTCGAATCCTTGACTCCTTGACCCTTGCTGTCTAGAGTAAGCTCACTATGAAGCGCAAGACGCCGTGGTTCGAGGACGACGCCTTCTGGGCAGTGTTCAAGCCGTCCCTGTTCGGCGAAGAACGGTGGCAGTTGGCGGTAAGGGAAGCCGAGCCTCTGGCGAAGCTGATGCACCTGAAGCCGGGGGCACGCGTACTCGACCTCTGCTGCGGACCGGGACGGTTCAGTATCGAGCTGGCCCGGCGCGGTTTCAAGGTCACCGGCGTTGACCGCACGGCGCTGTACCTGAATGAGGCACGCAAGCGAGCCAGGCAGCAGAAGCTGGACGTCGAGTTCGTGCGGTCAGACATGAGGCGATTCGTGCGACCGCAGTCGTTTGACGCCTGCATCAACATGTTCACCTCATTCGGGTACTTCGAGAACCCGGCTGACGATTTCAGGGTCTGCCGCAACGTGTACCGTTCACTGCGTCCCGGCGGCAGGTTTCTGATTCAGGCGGCCGGGAAGGAGTGGCTGGCCCGCAACTTCCAACCCAGGAGCTGGAGCGAAGTGGGCGACGCTTTCGCGCTCGAGGAACGGAAGGTCGCGCCCGGCTGGACCGGGCTTGAGAATCGCTGGGTGCTGATTCACAAGGGCAAGGTCCGTGAGTTTCGATTCTTCCTGCGAGTGTACTCGGGTGTAGAGCTGCGCGACCTGCTCAAGCGTGCCGGGTTCACGAAGGTGGATATCTACGGTGGGCTCAACGCAGAGCCATACGACCACAGCACACGGTGGCTGGTGGCAGTCGGGCGGAAATGACCAAGTCCCAAGTCCTGATGACGACTGAAGTCCGAATGACTAGATGAACGAATCCGACAGACAGTCAGGGCTTGTTTCGGTTGCGGTTGTCAGTTCCTTGTATGTGGCTGCTCAACTGCTCTCGAACGTCACGAGCCTGCGCATACTGATGATCGCGGGGTTCAGCATGGACGCGGGCACGCTCATCTACCCCTTCACATTCACACTGCGCGACCTCGTACACAAGACCGGCGGCATCAAGGTTGCGCGCGCCGTTGTCATCACCGCGGCCGCGGCCAACCTGTTCATGGCCGCGATCTACTGGCTTGTCGCTCGGCTCCCGCCGGACATGAGCGTCGGGTCACAGGTTGAGTTCGGCCAGGTGCTGTCGCCCACCTGGCGGCTCGTCTTTGCCTCGATAGTCGCGCAGGTTGTCGCCGAGCTCGTTGACGGACAGGTCTACCAGGTCTGGGTCAACAAGGTCGGGCACAAGCTCCAGTGGATGCGCGTGCTTACCTCAAACTCGGTATCGGTGCCGCTCGACTCGGCCCTATTCTGCGGCCTGGCGTTCATCGGACGGATGCCGTTCCTCGTGGTCGTGAGTATCTTCTGGGCCAACGTCATCCTGAAGGGGATTACCACGCTAGTGAGCCTGCCCTGGATTTATCTGGTGAGAGAGAGAAGTTCGACGTCCGAATCCCGGATAGCGAACCAACTTCGAAAGCCCTGAGTCCGAGTCCCTACAGGACGGAGCTCACGCAGCGGCGCCGACTAGTTCCTCGGCCTTGGCGACGAATTGGCGAGCGCTGGCGAGCAAGTCTTCAAGGTCGGCAGGCTCCAGCCGCACGTAGTCACCGTAGTCGCTCTCCAGCCGCTCGTCGAACGCCGCGTCGATGGTTCGAGCGATGTCCGACGGGAACACTCCCGTCTTGACGAACTCGCGGTGAAACAGGCTGATGACTCCCGTGTGTCGGGATGATGCCAGGTTCTTTGTGATCAGCAGCGCCGCGACGGCGTAGAACATGGCGTAGTAGATTCGATTGGCGGCGGCCGGCAGACGTTTCTGCTCCAGGAGTAGTCGGGCATCATCGAGCGTCTCGCGTGCCCGCGTCAGACGGTACTGCGCGAGCTCCTTCTGGTCCCGGTTCAGAGTTCCACTCCTTCGGCGGCCACGTTCTGCAGCAGCGGGGTCACGCGGAGACGCGAGCTCTCGTACGAAGACTCCGACAGGACTACAGGTTGTATGAGCACATCATGTTCAAGTCCCACGTCAAAACAGACATCATAGATTGCCCGTTTGACCCGCCAGTCGACATCCCGCTTGAGCACCACGAGGATATCGATGTCGGACTCCTGGTCCGCGTCGCCGCGAGCCTTGGAACCGTACAGCACGAGCTTGGCCAGGCCGAAATCGCGCACAAGAACTGCCTTGAGCTGTTCGAGTGCGACCCGGTCGTTGGGTGCGAGGATAGCCGTTGCCATACCGGCATGAGCTTACCGGTGCACACGAGAATGTCAACGTGCCACCGCCGACACACGGCCTGGTGCTCAACGCCCGGCTGATTCTGCTCGCGACGGTCGGGCTCTGGCGGATGAAGCGCTGGGCCATGCCGCCCTTCACGGCGCTTCGCTACTTCAAGCGCATGGACTAGGCCAAAGGGCTGCCGACTGCCCTGGATTCGCCTGGTGAGGGAGAAGAGGACGCTTTCCGCGATTCCCGGCTAGTAGCCGGCGCTCAGTTCGAATCGCACATCCCGGGTGCCCGGTTCTCCGTTGAACCCGGAGTCGACCCCGAGGTCGAGCCGAATGCCGTGTCGTTCGAGTCCCACGCCCCAGGTGGGCCCTCTTTCAATCCGGTCGTGGTGATAGTAGCCAAGCCGGAAGAATGCCATGTTGCAGACCCCGATCTCAAGACCGGCACCTGCGTGCCAGGCGAACTTGGCGACCTCCGGCCACAGGTCCCGAGAGACCTCGCTCGTCAGCATTGCCGATACAGGACCCGGAATCCGCGGCCTGACTGCGATGCCCAGGCGCGCAAGCCGCGGGAGCATGCTTGACGCTGTCGTGTCGTAGCTGAAGTTCGGGCCCAAGTTGGCGACCGCGAAACCCAAGGTCAGGGCGTTCAAGGGACGATACTGGACACCTGCATCAGCGGCAACGGTGAAGGCCGTGCCGGAGGAGACGATTCCCAGCTCCGGCATGCTGTCCCACACCCAGTCGGGCACAAGAGACGAGTAGAATGCCTTTGCCGTTACGCCTGCGGACAGACCGGCCGCCATGTGATAGGCGAAGGAAGCGCTTGGGGCGACATCATAGGGACGATATCTGCCCAGGAGGCGGCCGTGCTCGTTGATCACCTCGGTCTCGCCATACTGCGCGTATTGCAGGTTGGCAGCGACGCCGAGCCGATCCCCAAAGCGCGCGGCGAGCCCCGCATGGTCGTAACTCATCCCGTGAAACCACTCGGGTGACATGTTGCGATGAGTCCACGTTGCAGCGAATCGGGGTCCATGGGAAATGGCCGCGGGGTTATAGAATGTGTTCGCCTCGAGGCTGTCGAGCGCCACACCCGCGCTGGCAAGCGCAACCGTGCGCGCATCCGGTGGTTCTACCAGGAGCCATGCGCCGACTTCAGCGGCCACAACCGCGGTCATCGATGCCGTCACTGCCAGCAAAGCCAGGAGAGCGAGTCGCTTCACAGCCTCAAGTCACTCAGGCGCAGGCCGATGAAAAGGGCGGTTCCCGTCAGCCAGTTGTTCTGATAGGGCGTCTTGGTGCGGACGAAATCCGCGTAGTACCCGACCTCCGGACCAAAGCTCACCGGAATCCCAACGTCGAAAAGCGCGCCTGCGCCGGCGCGAACGCGCCAGCCCTGTCTGGAAAGGAGACCGTAGGTGACTCCGGCGCCGGCTGTCCCATAGGCCTGAATGCCACGGGCCCGAATCGGCAGCCACATCACCATCGGGCAGAATGCGAAGACGGGAGTATTAGTGAAGACGTCGCCGCGCAGCGGGAACGTGTTGAGCAGTGCAAGATCGGCCCCAACCGCGAGGTTCCGTGTCACGTAGGCTCCGACCCGGAAGAAGGGATTAGTGCCTTTGAACTGGTAGTAGTCGGGGTCGAAGGAGTAGATGGTGTCGCCGGTTGAGTGGTAGTCGAGCCCCACCGAGCCGAACTTCGTCCCCGGCGCAAACGGCGCAGCCGCGGCAAGCGTGGAGAGTAAGAGAATGACCGCCTTCGCCCTGGCCAATGGCATCATCGCTGATACGCGGAGCGAACGCTCGTGACCACTAGAGCCGCCCGGAGAGCTGGAACCGGACGTTCCGACTACTGGTCCACTGGTAGATGCCGGAGTCCACGCCGACGTCGAGCCGTACGCCGCGATGATCGAGTCCTACTCCCCATGTCCATCCTCTCCACCCGTCCTTGTCGTGGTGGAGGTAACCAAGCCTGACGAACGCGAGCCGTGCGAACTCCAGTTCGAGCCCGGTGCCCCAATGGTACAGGTCGCGCCACTCGGCGAGAGGAAAGAGGTCGCGTGACAGCTCGCCAGTCACCGTTGCCGACACGGGGCCGGGAATCGGCGGCCTTACCGCAAACCCGACGCGTGCGACCCGGGGCAGGAAGTCACCATCCGTGCTGTCGTAGCGTAAGTTCGGGCCGAGGTTGGCGACCGCGAATCCCATTGTCAGCGCGTCCTGCGGGCGGTACTGGACCCCCGCGTCGAAGGCAATTGTGAATGCGTCGCGGTTACGTTGCGCACCAGGCCATGCCCACGCCGGAGCGATGTACGAGTAGATCGCCTTCGCTGTAAGGCCGGTAGAAAGCGTTGGCACGACGCGGCAGGCCGCGGAGATGCTCGGCGCCACATCGTACCACCGGTAGGCTCCGATGAACTCCCCGCGCTCGTTTGTCACTTCGAAGAGGCCGAGCTGCATATACTGAACGTTGGTGGCGAAGCCTAGTCGTTCGTCCGGTCGGTATGCGGCTCCGGCATGGTCGACGCTCATCTTGTTCCAGAGCCACTTGGTGTGCGTCCAGGTGCCGGCGAAGCGCGGCCCGAAAGCGATGTTCGCCGGGTTGTAGTAGGTGTTGGCGTCGAGGTCGTCCAGCGCCACTCCGGCGCCGCCGAGTGCGACCGTGCGAGCGTCCGGGAAGATGGTGAGGAACTCTGCGCCCAGGCCGCCTGCCTGAATGGGGGCAGGGGATGCGGCGGCGACCAGCAAGAACAGGAGTTCAGCTCGTCTCATAGCCTCAGGTCGCTCAGGCGCAGTCCGATGAAGATGGCAGACGCCGAATACCATTTGCTCAGATACGGCGTCTTGATGTGGAGGAAATCCGCGTAGTACCCGACCTCCGGACCAAACGTCACGGGAATCCCAACGTCGAACAGCGCACCTGCGCCGGCGCGAACGCGCCAGCCCTGTCGGCGCACGAAATCGAATGCCACGCCTGCTCCCGCGGTTCCGTACATCTGGATTCTGCCCAGCTGCACTGGCGTCCATGTCGCCACCGGTCCGAAGGCAAAGATGGGGGTGTTTAGAAACAGGTCGCCGTCCTTTGGGAACGTGTGAAGCAATGCGAGGTCAGCGCCGACGGCTAGGCTTGGTGTCACAAGTGTCCCGACTCGGAAGAACGGGTCCACCGGCGCGAACTCAGAACTTGGGCTGTAGTAGTAGACGAACGAGTCGCCGTTCGAGAATCGGTAGTCGAGGCCGACCGTGCCGAACCGCGTGCCCGTCGCAAACGGTTCAGCCGCCGTCAAGGCGGCGAGGAGGGATATGACAACTGCCGCGCGCCTCGCAGAAGCCATCGCCAAATAATACCCCCCGGCCCTATGGTGTCAAGTCTAGACAAGCGCCCGCGCGGGCGTGGGCGATGGCCTCAAGCCTCAGGCCGCAGACTTGGACAGTCGGGCCGTAGTGGACATACCAGTTCTACCAGTTCCTCGCAAGGAAGTCCGGCAAGCTGGCCGCCGAGTTGCCGGAAGAGGAATCCGGGAAAGAACTCGGACAGGAACGGGGACTGGAACTCAGGATTGAGCCTGGGAAGGAACGGTGCATGCTACATGGCAAAGAACCGGACAAGGAGCTGACATTGTTGCCCGTGAAGTAGCGGACGAAGTAGCGGGCCAAGTAGCAGCAGAAGTAGCTGAGTACGTAGCCGGCGTAGTTCCCTGGAAAGTCGCTCGGAAAGTGATTCAGCAAGCAATGGGGCAAGCTACGGGGGAGGCGTAGGAGGGGGGCGGAGCGAGGAGAGAGGATAGAGGATTGAGGATAGAGGAGTTAGGACGCAGGTGGGCGGTCCGTAGAATGTGTGCCATAATACACATTCGGGGATGGGATTCTGACCCGCTAGTTCGCAGCGCTGCGGTCGCGCGGCCGATGGCCGCGCCAAGCTGCAATCGCCAATCTAGAATCTCTGATGGCCGTGCGCCCTTGGCGGCCTCGACCGCTTCCTCCGCCGCAAGTAGCAGCCGGGAGGACCTTCCACTGCTGCCCGCCGATGCGTCGGGGCCGGCGTTCTTGTCGAGGTCCCCGAAACCGATACTGAACCGCCAAGACACCAAGAACACCAAGCAGACGGGGTCAGCTGTACTCCTCACCCTCTTTGTGCCTTTGTGGCTTTGTGGTGAATTCCTATGTCGGATTCAGGGGTCCCTGTGCTTGCCATGTCGGTCCCTCCGTGCTACAATCGACCATGGTCGCACGCAGGCTGCTCATCTACGTGGACGCCTCGGTCGTCGGCGGCTGTGAAGACGAGGAGTTCAGCGAGAGCAGCCGAGCGCTTTGGGAACGATTTCGCACCGGACGGCACACGCTGGTGTTGTCCGAGCACACGATCCGGGAGCTGGCCGGCGCTCCGCCCGCAGTCCGGGGCCGCGTTGCGGAGATACCCTCAGAGAACCTCGTGGTGCTTCCAGACCAGCCCGAGGCCGTTGCTTTGGCTGAGGCGTATCTGAAGCACGGTGTGCTCGGGCCGGGCTCACACTCGGATGCGCTGCATATCGCCCTGGCCACGATTCACAGGGTGGATGTGCTCGTTAGCTGGAACTTCCGCCATATTGTGAACCTCGGCCGGATTCGGTTGTTCAATGCCGTCAATCTCGAACAGGGGTATGGAGTACTGGAAATTCGTACCCCCAGGGAGATACTGGAGTATGAGTAAGGCATTCGATGCCGTTGCGTTCATGCGCAGACGCAGGGAAGAAATCGACCGGGAAGACGAAGGTCTGTCCTGGGAAGAACGGGCGCGCAAGACGCGGGAATTGCTCAGCAAAGACCCACTGTGGCTGCGCCTCAAAGACCGCGTCGCGGAGCCCGTCACAGCCGAGCCGACGGCTGTGAGCGACAAGCCGCGCTAGCGCGGACCGTTCAGTAGAGAGCTGACCCGCACCTTCGCCGTTCTGCGTCCTCGCGCGGAGTCGTCCGTTTCCGACCACTGCGAACTGCCAACTGGAACCTGGTCACTCGCTCCGGCGCACCGGCGGTCTCGACCGTTTCCTCCGCCGCGGATAGCCTCAGCGCGTTCCGTTGACAAGCAATAGGCAGAGCCGATAATCAGGGGTCCGGAGCCATCATGAAGTGCAAGTACGCATTCCTGCTTCTAGCGGTGAGCTGCTGGCTATCGGCCGCCTGCGCCCAGTGGCTCGATACCACACTGATTCTGCCCGACTCGTTCGGCGGGCTGCAGAGTGTGCGCTGCATGGCCGTGAACGCGGCGAACAATCGCGTATATGTCGGCGGGCAGGACGGCGAGGTGACCATCGCGATTGACGGCACAACGAGCGAGAAGATTGCCCGGATTCCCGTGGGCTACTTCGCCATCGACATGGGCTACAACCCAATCAGCAACAAAGTCTACAGCGTCAACTACTACGACGACAACCTGACCGTGATTGACGGAGCAACCAACCAGGTCGTTGCCAACGTGCCGCTCGGCTGGGCGCACTACTCCATCTGCTTCGATTCCCACGACAACCACGTCTACCTTGCTAACTACTACGATGATAACGTCGCAGTGGTTGACGGCGCTACTGACTCGATACGCGCGACGATTCCGGTCGGAGACCAGCCGTCCTTCGTCGTCTACGACTCGCGCGACAACCGTGTCTACTGCGCGAACGAGCTCGGCAACAGCGTGAGTGTCATAGACTGTTCGACCAACACCGTGATTGCGACCGTGAACGCGGGCGGTACGCCCAAAGCCCTCTGCTACAATCCGACCGACAACAAGGTCTATTGCGCGAATGCGATCGACAACAGCGTGTCGGTAATCGCCTGCTCGACCAACACCGTGGCAGCCACGCTGCATGTCTCCGGCATGCCGTTCGCCTTCGCCCACAACCGGACGAACAACAAGGTTTACTGCGCCGACGTGACGGCCGGCAGCGTTAGCGTGATTGACGGGGCGGGTGATAGTGTGATCCGGTCCGTGGCAGTCGGCGACCGGCCGGCCGCTCTCTGCTGGGACTCGCTGGACAATCGTCTGTTCTGTGCCAACCAGTCCGACAACAGCGTCAGCGTGATTGACTGCGGAACCGACTCGGTCATCGCCACGCTGCCGGCCGGCGACTATCCCTGGACGATTGCCTGGAACCCGGTTTCGAAC
>Ga0209610_1001129_pt1 | contig 13904 bp, 5 predicted proteins | sample LakKivw275mmetaG_FD_184137 | JGI IMG/M metagenome (GOLD analysis project Ga0209610, IMG submission 184137) | Anoxic lake water microbial communities from Lake Kivu, Rwanda to study Microbial Dark Matter (Phase II) - Lake Kivu water 275m metaG... | ecosystem: Environmental > Aquatic > Freshwater >...
GTATCCAGGCTATCCAGCCACTCAGGTGCTCACCATCAGCAATCTGGGTGCGGCAACGCTTCAGATCAGCAACCTGCTCTTCAGCAATGTGCAATATTCCGCTGAGCACAATACACTGAGCATCGTTCCGGGTGGCAGTTTTGATCTGGAAATTACGGCACTGCTGACCCAACTGGGTACGGTGAATGGACAGCTCACCATCACCAGCAACGATCCCGGTCAGCAGACCCTGAATGTGAGCCTGCTGGCTTCCGGGATTCCAGCTCCCCAGATCAGCGCTGCTCCAGAAGCTGTGAATATCACCATGCAGCAGTATGATCTGGCCACCCAGCAAATCACCATTGCCAATACCGGCGGCAGTCCGTTGCAGATTTCCCAGCTTGGCATCAGCGGTGCGGGCTGGATCAACGCTCAAATCACCGAAACCACCCTCGCTCCTGAGGAAGAGGCTGTCCTAACGCTCAGCTTCAACAGCGAGGGGCTGGAATTTGGCTTGTATTGGGCGGATTTAAATATCTTCAGCAACGATCCGGCCACTCCGCAACTGATCATACCCATCGAGGTGAATATCAGCGTGATAACGGTGGTGGCTGCCTTCAGTGCCGAGCCCCTCACCGGTTTGGCTCCCCTTCAGGTCCAGTTCACCAGCCAAGCCTACACCACCGATGGCTCCAGCATCATCTCCTGGAGTTGGGATTTCAATAATGATGGGGTTGAGGATAGCAGCCTGGAGCATCCCCTTCACACCTACACTGTTCCCGGCAGCTACAGTGTGCGCCTCACTGTGGTCTCAAACGGGCGCGCCACGCACAGTTACCTGCGCCCGAACTACATCTATGTGATCAACAATCCACCCCAGGCGGCGCTTCCACTGCCCGATTTCATGCTCAATGAGGATGAGCCGCTCACCGGATTCGATCTCAGCCCCTATTTCAGCGATCCCGATGGCGATACGCTCAGCTACAGCGTTTCGCCCAGCCTCAATCTGGAATTTGTGATCAACGGCAGTCTGTTGGATATCATTCCCGCACCAGATTACAATGGCAGTGAGACCATCGCTATCACCGCCAGTGATCCCTTTGCCGTCAATGTGTCCCAGACTGCCTGGGTCAATGTGATCGCCATGAATGACGGTCCCCAGTTCGTGGAATTGCCACAATCCTTCAGTTATCTGCGCTGGACAAGCTATAGTGTGGATCTCAGCCACTACTTCACCGATCCGGACACCGATCCCGCCCTGATCACAGTCAGCGTGAGCGGCAATGTGAACACCACCTGCAGCATAGACCAGCATATCCTTACCTTCGGCGCCGTGGAAGATTGGTTCGGCACGGAGACCGTCCAGATCACCATAGATGACAATGTACGCCGCGCCACTGCCACAGCCAGTGTGGACCTGATCGTACTGGAAGGTTTGGTGGTGGATTTCTATGCCGATGTCACCGATGTGCTGGCTGGCTTGCCCGTGAATTTCTATCACACAGTGCAGGGAAATCCCAACTATTTCGAATGGGACTTCGAGAACGACGGCATCGTGGACAGCTATCTGGAGCAGCCCTTCTTTGTCTATAACCTGGGTGCGCTCTACTCCGTACGCCTGCGGGTGATGTACATCGACAGTGAGGGGGATACCCTGCACACAGGGGAATTGGTGCGACCGGACTATATCCTGGTGCGGGGCACGAACATACCCGGCGGCGATCAACTGGGTGCCTGGATCCTGGCCGGTTCGCCCTATAACATAACCGGCTCCATAGTTATTCCGGAGAACGAGCTGCTCACCATTGCCCCCGATGTTCAGGTAAATGTGCTGCATGAGGATATCAGCATCACTGTGGAAGGCTCGCTGCAGGTGGATACCGTGAATTTCAGCAGCCTCAGCCCCAACGGCTGGCGCGGGATCGAGATTGGGGAAACCGCCGTTAATACCAGCCTGATCGGCTCCACCATCCTCGACGCCGAACTGCCCCTGTGGATCAAAGGCAATGCTCTGATCCAGAACTGCGTGATCGCCAAGGATTCCCTGCTGATCTTCCCAGGTGAATGGGCGGTGGAGATCGAGGGCGATATCAACCCGGTGCTCGATGGCCTGGAGATCGATTACTATTTCAATGGCATCCAGGTGCAGAGTGGCACCGGCAGTGCCAATCCCACCCTGTCCAACATCCGGGTGCGCAATTCCACCAATGCCATCCGCACCGACAGCTATGGCATCAGGCTGGCGGGACGGGTGTTGCCGGTGTTTGATGATGTGGAGATCTCCGATTTCACCATCGGCCTGTTCTACAACGGCTACAATCTGCCCCAGGCCAACCAACCCACCCTGTCCAATATCCGGGTGCGTAATACCACCAATGCCATCCGCAGTGTGAGCACCGGGATCTGGCTGAAAAACCTGCTGAGGGTTACCGTCGCCCAGGACAGCATCAGTGAATGCGTGATCGCCATCAAGGCCGAGAACGATTCCCCCTTGCTGGCGAACCAGCCCACCCTGTCCAACATCCGCATCCGCAATTCCACCAATGCCATCCGCACCGATACCTGGGGCATCCAGATGACTGGACATATCATTCCCCGCCTCTGGGACGTGGAGATCGATGACTTCATGAACGGCATCAGGCTGATCGGCATCAATGCCCCGCTGCAAAACGTGCAGCCCATGATCTCCAATATCCGGGTGCGCAACACCACCAATGCCATCCGTCCCGTGGGAGTGGGTTTGTTTGTGCAGGATTACACGCGTATCCACGTGGTGAATGACTCTCTCTTCGGATTTTTGGAGGGGATCAAGTTCATCAACACCCAGCCCCAGCTCGCCAATAATCCCACCCTCTCCAATATCCGGGTGCGCAATTCCACCAATGCCATCCGCAATGCCGGCACCGCCATCTATGGCAGCCAGAACGTGAACATGACCATCAGCGATTGTCTGATCCAGGATTATGGAGTGGGTGTGCACACTCTGGGCAATGCTTCCCAGATCAGGAGAAACCTGTTGGTAAACAACGACAACGCAGTGCTGGTGCAGGGCATCCTGCCCGGCTATGCGCTGTCCTACAACGACATGATCCTCACGCCGGACTATTTCATCGACACCGGAGCTGCCATCAAAGTGGATGATGTACCGCAACTGAATATCCACAACAACACCATCGTGAATTATCCTGGATTATTGTGGGCGCAGAATTCATCCCTGCTCTTCAAGCAGAACATCGGCTGGTCCGATCAGGACATCGCGGTACCCTTCGTGGCCACCAACTCCACCATCAGTGCCACCTACAACGACATCCGCTATGCTGCCGGAGTCTATCCCGGAACCGGAAACATCAATGCCGATCCCCTGTTCAGCGATCCCGCAGCCCTGGATTTCACCCTACATTACAACAGCCCCTGCATTGACTCCGGCGATCCCACCATGCCGCCCGATCCGGACGGAACGGTGGCGGACATGGGCGCGCATTACTATGAGCATAATGCCGGATTCACCTCTGATCTGCGCTTTGTGCTGCCCAATACCACCATCCAGTTCAGCAACCAGTCGGCGGGACATCCTTCCGCCGAAAGCCAGTTCTTCTGGGATTTCAATGGCGACCGCAATACCGACAGCACGCTGGAGAATCCCACCTGGACCTTCACCGACCTGGGACGCTATGACATCTCGCTGCGCGTGGTGTCCGGGAGCCTGGCCGATACTCTGCTGCTGTACAACTATGTGCTGGTGCAAAACACTCTGCTGCCTCCGCCCCAGAATGTGCAACTGCTGGTGGTGGAAGACACGGATGTCCGCCTTATCTGGGACCCCGTTACTCATGATATATCTGGCAATCCCGTTACCCCCACCTATTACATCGTCTATTCCAATTCCCTGCCCCATGGGCAATTCCGCTATCAGGGGCTCACGCCAAATAACTGTGAATTCACGCACTTCGAGGGAGGAGTGAAACGGCAGATGTATTATGTGGTGATCGCATTTATTGGCTCCCGGGCTCAATTGGAGGACTACCTCCGGAGCAGATCCTCTATTGAGATTCAGCCGGAGGAAAAACCGCATCCAGATAATCCCGATCCCAAGAATAACAAATTGCCTGTCAACGGCAGGGCAAGGTAATGAATAATATCTGCTATCTTCCAGTGGCAGTGGTGAAATATGATCGCCGCTGCCACCCTGGAGATGGCGTCCGGCACCTTAGTAAAGAATAAAAATCCTAGGAGGAATTATGAACTCAGTTCGACTATTACTTTTGGCAGCCCTCATTTTGCTGCCAGCTTTCCTGAACGCTACTATCATCTATAGCCAGGATTTTGAAGATGATTGGGAATGGGAATGGTATGCCGATAACGGCACCTGGCAGGTGGGGTCACCCACTTTCGGACCCCAGGCAGCCTATGCTGGCCTGAATTGTGCCGCCACCAATCTAGCAGGTAACTATCCTGCCTCGGTGGTAACCAAATTCATTATGATCAATCCTATCCTGATCCCGGCAGCTTCGCAATATCCCCGTTTCACTTTCTGGGAGTGGTTTTCTTTTAATCAGCGCAGTAGTGGCAGAGACAGGGGAACAGTTAAGATCAAACCGGCTGGCAGCGCCGAATGGGCAAGCCTGGAAAACCACAAATACACTAATTCCAGTGGAGTCTGGAGTTATTGTGCCCTTGATCTGCGAGCCTATTCCGGTCAGATGGTGCAATTTGCCTTTGAGCTGGATGTTGCGGATACATATACTTATGGCGACGAAGATGCCGGCTGGTACATCGATAATGTCCAGATCAAAACCGGTGCGCTTGTCTTCAACAATCCCGAGACCTGGGAAAATGGCATTGGCGATTGGTATGTAACCAACGGTACCTGGGAGGTGGGTACTCCCACCAGCGGACCGAATTCCGGTTATCTGAGTTCAAACTGTGCCGCAACGCGTTTGAGCGGAAGTTACTATTCTAATTCGGAATCCCGTCTGGTCAGTCCTCCTTTTCAGGTATCACCCACAGCCACAAATCTGGTATTGCGCTTTCGCCAATGGTACAACACAGGAGGCGGGGATTATCTCTATGTTCAGATCAAACCAGCAGGCAGCACCACCTGGGAGACCCACGGCAGTGGCACTTACTCCGGAACCAGCGGAGGTGTGTGGAGTTATGCCTTTTTGCCCCTGACTACATACATCGGTCAGACGGTGAATGTTTGTTTTTTCCTGGATTCCAATGGCGGCTCAAATTCAGGCTGGTATATTGATGAGGTTTCCATCAATTCAGCCCCCTATGTTGTTTCTCCGCTCACCCAACTGGAAATGTGGGAAGATACTGTGGACAACTCCATCAACCTGCACGATGTATTCTACGATGATGATGCCCAATATGGACAGGTAATAACCTATAGCTGCACCGGCAATACCAATATCGATGTTGTCATCAATCAGTCCACCGGGATAGTAACTATCAGTCCACATTTAAATTGGTATGGCAGCCAGCTGCTCACCTTCAAATGCACAGATCAGGTGGGTGCCAGTGTAAACTCCTATCTCACAGTTAATGTTCTTCCCGTCAATGATCCCCCGCAGATTACCCTGCCGGATTATGTCCAGTTTGATCAGAATGGTTCACTGCAATTGGATTTTAGCGCTTTTGTCAGTGATCCGGATAATGATGTTCTGATCTTGAGCTGCAGTGGAAACACCAATGTACTGGTCAGCATCATTGGTCTGCAGGTGTCTTTCTCTGCCACTTACGACTGGACAGGTATGGAGACCGTTACCTTTGAAGTATTCGATGGCAGCGTCTATTCCAGTGCCAGCTTGCAGGTATGGGTGGGAATACTGTATATACCTGCTCCAGTGGTTCAGATCAGCTTGTCAGGAACCAACTATCTCCTCACCTGGTCTCCCGTTGCCCAGGCAAATTCCTACAAGATACTTGCCGCCAGTTATCCGGATGGACCCTACGATCTGATCTCCATTACTGTCAACAACAGCTATAATGCGAGTACGATCTCAGATCATGATGCCCGCTTCTTTAAAGTGATAGCCTCCGACCAATACCCTCCCGGAAAGTAGGAGGAATATATGGAGGACTTCTCCGCCGTCACCCGCCAGGTGAGCGTTCCTGCCTCGCGCTTTTTGCCCGGGTTGGTGGAGTATGTGTTCTGCCAGAAGGAAAAACCGGAAGTACCCTGGACGCACAAGCTGAAGGGTGGCCTGCTGTTTGTGGATGTCCGTAATTTCACCGCCATGACGGAAGAGGTTACCCGGCGGGGACACTATGGGGTGGAGGTCATCACCCGCCTGTTGAATGGCTACTATGAGCTGGTGTACGAGGTTGTCCGCAGACATGGGGGTGAGATCGTCAAATTTGCCGGCGATGCTTTTCTGGCTGTTTTTTTGGGTGAGAAGCAACCTGCACTGGAGGCGATCTCCCGTTCGGCATTCCAGATCAGGCAGCGGCTGGTCAGGCTGAACAAACGCTTTCGGAGCGAGTTCGGCGGAGAGCTCAGCTTTCATGGGATCGCCTCTTGGGGCAGCTTCAATCTGATCCTGATGGGCGATCCCCGCTGGCATTATGATTTCATCTTCTATGGTGAGGCCCTGCGGCGGTTTTTTGCCATACCGCTGTCTCCCGAAGCTGGCTTGATCAGCGGCTTGCCTGCCCGGATCCCTTCTACCGGCTCGACCCGGGTGAAGACTCTGCGCTGCTCCAGCCGGGATGCAGAGGCCGGTTTGGCTTTTCTGCCACCCGCCATCCGCGATCTAATCGTCTTCAGGCACTTCTCCGCCGAGCTCAGGAATGTAGCAATCCTCTTCATCCATCTGGATGTGCGCGGCTTGAGGGGTGGCTCCCACCTGAAGAATCTGCAGCAAGCCTTCTGCCATATCCAGCAGTGTGTCTACCGCTATGAAGGGATCGTGAACAAAGTGGATTTCAATGAAAAGGGTCTGGTGATCCTGTGTTCCTTTGGGATACCGGTGGCGCATCTGAACGATATCGAGCGCGCCATCATCGCCGCCCGCAGCATCCTGGATTACACACACCGCGGTGTCTTCCGCATCGGCTGCACCTACAGCAACATCTATGCCGGCATCCTGGGCAGCAGCAAACGTTATGAGTATGGGATCATCGGCTCTGCAGTGAATGCCGCCTCCCGGCTGATGCAGGAGGCTGAGATGGGGCAGATACTGATCTCGGACACCATGCTGGCTGCGGTGGAAGTGCGTTTTCGCTGCCTATATCTGAAAGAAACTACGGTCAAGGGCTTCGCCGATCCGGTGAAGATCTATCAGATCGTATCCGAACTGCCGGTCAGCTACCATTCCCTCTCCAGGCTTTATGCCGATCAGCAGATGGTCGCCTGGCATCGGGAACTGGAAGAGATCACCAGCACCATCAGCACCTCCGGGGAGGCACTGCGGCTCTTCGTGAGCGGAGAACCGGGCGTGGGCAAGACTTTTCTGCTCTGGAACCTGCTGAACCGCCTGCAGGACAGCCGGAGCCGTGTGGCAATGCTCTCCCTGGATGAATATAACCAGGCGGAAACCTATCATCTGATCTATGCTCTGTTGCGGGACCATTTCAATAGCGAGAACGCCCTCAGTTCGGAAACCGAGCTTTCCCTGCTGGTCAAGAAAGAGGATCCCGATCTCAATCCCGGCTTGATCTGCAAGTATTTCAATTCCCGGGATATACTCTATCAAACCGATGCAGACCGCAATCTCTATCAGGAGATCATCTTCGATCAGATCCAGCGCCTGTTGCAGGCCTTGCTGAACGAGATCGATGTCCTGGTGATCGACAATCTCCACTGGCTGGACCGGATGTCCCTGCGCCTGCTGGGCAATCTGCCTTCCGGATTGCAAACCCATCTGGTCTTCACCGCCCGCTATGGCATGCATGGGGAGCACTTTCCCCATTATCGCCGGCTGGAACTCAGCAATCTGGATCCTGTTTGCTCCCGCAACCTGATCACCAGCCAGATCGGATTGATCGCCGAAGACGCCATTGACCATCTCTTCCGGCTGACCGGGGGAAATCCGCTGTTCCTGATCGAACTCTGCCGCGAGATCAATGCTATGCACAAGCACAGGAAGCGCCTGATCACTCTGGCCGATCTGGTTGCGCTCGAGCGCCGGGGAAATCTTCCCCATTCGATCGAAAACCTCTTTGTGAACCGCCTGGCCTTTTTCAATACCGAAACCCAGTATCTGCTCAAATTGGCGGCGATCGTGGGCAAGGCCTTTACTCTGGACGAGATCACAGTGATCGGCAGCGAGAAGATCAGGGAAAAAGTACTGGAACTGCTGGTCAGCCTTGACCAGAGCAAGCTGATCAGCCGGGTGACCATAACTCCCGAGATCGTCTATATCTTCTCCAACAATTTGATGCGGGAAGCCATCTACAACACCATCCTGCTTTCCGAAAAAAGGGGCTTGCACCGCAAGATCGCCGCCCATTATGAGGAGTCTCTGTCCGGGGAGGATAGCTCCAATCTGGAGATCATCGCCAATCACTACATCCTGGCTGAAGATGCTGAGAAAGCCCTGGACTTCTGCATCCGGGCTGCCCGGAAAAACTATGCCCTGGCCAATTATGAGGAAAGTAGCTATTATTTTTCCACCGCCTTGCGTTTCTGCACCTCGCCGCGCCAAATCACCCCCCTGCAGCTTGACCTGGTGGATTCCCAATTCTATCACGCCGAGCTCGAAGCGGCCAACCGTCTGCTGGAGCGGATGGAAGCCCCTGGGCCGAACACACCGCTGTTTTCCCAATACATCTATCTGAAGGCGAAGGCCCTCTATCTGCAGGGGAGTTTTGCCGCCCTGGCCGACCTGGTGATCGCCCATATGGCGGAGTTGCATCTGGATCATCACTATTATCTGTGCCTGATCTTCTATGCCGATGCCCTGCGCACCATGAACAAGGCAGCGGAGCTGAAGACCCTGCTCAGCATGCTGTCCTCCAATATCAACCTCCAGCTCAGAATGCTCTCACCTCTGCCGCTTTCCTACATCAGCGGAGACCTTGCCGCCCTGATCCACACGCTAGAATCGCTGGCTCTCAGCCCGGAGCTTCGGGAACCGCTATACTACATCTGCAAGCTTGAGGGCATCCAGGGGCAGCTCTGTTTCGATCAGGGCAATTATCGCCGCTCGGCACGGCACTTCCGCCAGGTGCTGGCTTTGTCCCAAATGTTGGGAGACGACATCGCCACCCGGGTGGCACTGAATTCCCTGGGCAATATCCTGCTGCAGTGGGGCAGGCACCAGGCTGCTCTCAAGTATTACCAGAAGGCGAAAAAACTGGCTGAGAAATGCGGAGACCGCTATGGCTATCTGAAGGTGATCATGGACATCGGTGTGCTGCACCGGCAACAGGGTCAGTTCGATGTGGCTCTGCAAGCCTACCAAACCAGCTACGACATGGCACTGATCATGGGGAACAAGTCCCAGCAGGAAAATTCGCTGTACAATATCGGAGAGATCCAATTCCAGCAGAACAAATTGGACGAAGCGGAGCAGAGCATGACCCGGGCTTTGCAACTGGCTCTGGAGATCTCGGACAGTGTGGGCGTGAGCTATGCCAGCGATGCTTTGGGTGACATAGCCCAGAACCGGGGCGATATCGATGGTGCCGAGAAAGTATACCGCCAGAACCTGGAATATCAGACCCGGATCAACGATCGCAAGGGCATCGCCCACAGTCTGGGCAATCTGGGCAACATCGCCGCCGCCCGTGAAGATTACCCGACCGCGCTGGACTATTACCGCCAAAACCAGCAAATCTGCCACGAGATCGGCGATTTCGACGGCGAGGGCAGAGCCCACTTCAATGCCGCCATGAGCCATCTCTCCCTGAATGATGCCCAAACCGCCCTAGACAAGCTGCAGGCCGCACAGACCTGCTTCCGCCGCGCCAATATCAATATTTACGATGAGCTGGTGGATACCAAAATAACCGAGTGCCGGGAGTTGCTCAGCAGCACCTGAAGCAAAAGAAATCAGCAGGAAGGCAGGCATACCTTCATCCCGGTGCAAAATCTCTGCAATCCTGCTGAGACAAAGGAGAACTGATGTCACTATGGTCAAAACTATTCGGCTCAGCTAAGAAGAGCCTATCCAGTCAGTCAGCCATCGCTACCCCAGAGGATAACTCCATATCTGCTGCCGCTTCGGAAGCTGCTACCACACCCTCGAGCACAGCCAGAGAGATGCAACCCCTATCCTTGGATGGATCGGACTTTGTGAAGGAATCCCTCGCTGAATTGTCCGATCAGAGAGATGAACGGGGCTACACGCTTCATTCGGACAGCAAAAATATGGTTACCAACTATCACAATAAACAATACCGGAAGACACTTGCTCTGGCAGAGAAGGTCTGCCTGGCCTATCCGGATTGGGAAATGGGATACTTCTGGAAAGGCATGGCTCTGTTGGCCATGAATAATAAGCGGGAAGCCGTTGCGGCCTGGATGAATGGTATTGCCCGCTCCAAACAGATCTCAGGGTTTTGTGAAGCCCTGTCGGATCATTATCTGAAGCAAGAGATGTACTCCTGGGGAATGATCTGGCTGTTCCGCTGTCTCCAGTTACAGATTAAAAGGGCGGAATTCAACGATGTGCGTCCCTTCCTCACCCTGGCCTATCTCATGCTCGAGTGGTCCCGGCCTTCGTTGTTCGAGGTATTCAAAAAGTACTCCGGTTATGGCTCTCACGGGGTAATTGATTTTAATCATGAGGGCAGGAAAGAGATCACAACTCTGGCCAGGAACCTTACAAACAAGAACCTGAAGGCAGGGGTATTGGAGGTGGCGGAACTGCTCTGCCATATGAATGCCGATCAGATCAGGCATAAATACCGGAAATGGAACAGTTAGGATTGCCAAAACCAATAAACAAGCGGGAGATGATATGATACGCATCGATATTGAACAGATCAACCGGCTTCTGCCGGATCAGGTTTTGAAAGGAAAAGTTTCTGGTGAAAGAGTCTATTGCCGGGAGATTCCCGATAAGCTCAAAAGCATCGTTCTGGATGTTTTTGCCGGCAACGAAACAGTGCAAAGCGGGCATATTCTTTTCATGTATGACTTTGGCTATTATTCATACTCAGGATTGTATCTGGTGGTGGCCGATTCCTACCTTGCCTTGTTCCAGCAAAACTACCGGGATCAAAACCGGCAGCCAGACCGCCCCTATATATACAATAAATACTGCCTGTCCTTCTTTAAATGGAAGGATGTGCGCAACATCGGATACCGGGAATATGATATGAGGCTAAACAGGCGTTCCGAACTGTGGGTCAACGATTCAATCCTCCGAACCAACATGAGCTGCATCCCGGAAATGGAGCAGGTATGGAGCTATCTCGCCCGGTCGGTCGGCATCCTGAATGAGCATGATCTATCCCGGCTGTCGCAGATCAGACAGATCAGCTATGACGATTTTCTCGCCAAGCAGGCGGCAAGCGAGAAAATCATTGCTCTGTTCGTATCTCCCCAGCTGACCCGGGATTATCGTGAGCAGAATGTATTCTGGCTCAGGCTGCTGTTCAACCTCTGCTCCTGGATGCAAAACTCCCTGTATACCAAACAGTTTATTGAAGTGTATCGGGTGGAGGATAGCAACCATGGCACCACCATCCCGCTGTCGGTGAATAACATCCACCTGTTCTACCGGGATAAAAACCTCGGTTCGCTATTGAAGGGCCCTGCTTCAGATGACGAGATTATCGCCAGGGCGGAGCAGAATGTGAATGCTGTTCTGAACACCTTGATCGGGGGAGACTTGGTTCCGCATGTTACACAGGACAAGCTGAACTTCCTGATGGGGGAGGAAAAGAAAGCCGTCAAGGCGGCAAATCATTCCGCTATCCTGGCTGCCACGTTCATTCCGGTGACGGTTATTGGTTTTTTAATAGTCTTTGCTCTTATGAAAAGGGGCGCACAATCAGAAAACTCTGGTCCCAATAGCACCCAGGAAATCGTGGAACAGATGCAAGCCCCTGTGATCGAATCTGTAGGGGGTGGGTTGAAACTTGTCCTGCCACAAGGTTTTCCCACTCCGCGGCAGGATCACCATGAGTATTCGATAGAAAACGGATCTGTAGAAACAACCCAATACTCCAGCCAAACCGACCGCGGCATGTTCCTGATCTCCGTGAACAAATACATCACTGACACTCGCATTGAGGAAAATGCCAATACGAATTTTTCGGACGCGATCCGCAACCTGGAGCAAAACATGAATGTTCAGATCACCAGTTCCACCAATTTCACCAAAAATGGCAAACCTGCCCGCACCGTGATGGCAAAAGTCTTCGATGACGACCTGATCGTTCACTACCGGATGGACATGTATATCTCCGGGCAGGAATACTACCAGGTGATATTCACCACCAGCGATGAAAGTGAACTGTCCCGGCAGGATATCCTTGCTTGTTTTGAATCGGTCGAGATCAAACCGACATCTATGTTCGATTGAACAGGAAGACCCACTGCACAGCCAACCATCCTGTTCATCGAAGGCAAGTCATTGAAAGGAAATACATAAATCAACCCCGGGTTCGGGATCGTATGCAGGTGCTTGCAGCCTGAACCTGACTGAAGGAGAGACCATGCAATGCAAATCATGCGGAAAGAACATCGAAATCGCCGATGAAAACGGACTCTGCATCAACTGCAGTATAGGGAAAAGCCCCGCGAGTGTCCAGGACAGCATCCAACAACTCCTGGAAGCCACCAGGGTGGATCCGGTCCTGGGCTATGCTTTTGTTCATTGGAATATACAACGGGAGGATAGTACGGGGAAATTGATCGGAGGCTTAGCCTTTGGTTTGGCGGGATACTTGACCATGGGCAAAGAATATTTTACGGGCTATTGCGGTCTTCTGGTCGTGAGCTCAGGTTTTGCCAAGTTGTATTATTTCCATGCCAATTTCTCTCAGCCGGATGCCAGGATTCATCCACCCCATATAGACTATTTCCTCAAAAACATCGGTACTGCAAGCATAGCGGATAAACAGTTCGATTTGACCAAAACCCAGGTTTTCTGGCCCCGGGAAGATAAACTCATCACCAGGATCACCAGCGCTGGCGAAACCTTAAATCTGGTCAATTCTCCAGTTTATCTGGAAACATCTCTGCAACAGACACCCACTCTGGTTGAAGCTGCCCAGCTCATGCGCGATCAGGGTACTCTGATCGATCCCGGGCATTTCATTGACCAGCTTAGAACCAGGATCGATCCGGTTCCAGTTTCCTCACAGGATGCAATGTGCGGGGACAATTCCTATCTGAATAATCTGACCAAATTGATCCGCAAACAAAGCGACAGCGAATACCTGATCTCCAATCTGAAATGTCTGGCACCGGAAATTCAGTCTGCGATTAAAAGGTTTATCGAGGCCAAGGCCGCAAATTGTAAAACTAATCTGATCTGGACAGTAATACTGTTGAACGCTTTCCTGGTCGCCGTGGTTCTGGTTATTATGGTACCGGATCTAACAGCCCGGGTATCAATCGGCATAGGTGCGCTGATAGTGTTTGGCTTTCTGAGCGATACCTATCCCAAATACTCTTTTGCCAAATGGTGTTTGCACCTGGTACGCTCCGGTCAGACCACTGCACTGAAGGATGTTGTCCCCCACCGCCAGTAATTGACCCAACTTCCAGTGCCCCGCTGATCTCGATGAACGGTACTGAATCCGGCCTCTAATCCGGTCAGCCGGAACGAAACCACAACCCGGCTGGGGAGCAGCGTAGAAGCAGAGTAAGTATCTGATATACAGTCAGATAGTTTGTATCAGGGCAAATCAGGATCATCGGGCAGGTCAAAAGCATTATAGATATCCTGCATTTTTTCCAGGCTGGGTGGAGCTCCCCTTTCCTTGGCAAAGATATTGTATCCGCCCACTCTGGAGGAAGG
>Ga0209610_1001132_pt1 | contig 13855 bp, 13 predicted proteins | sample LakKivw275mmetaG_FD_184137 | JGI IMG/M metagenome (GOLD analysis project Ga0209610, IMG submission 184137) | Anoxic lake water microbial communities from Lake Kivu, Rwanda to study Microbial Dark Matter (Phase II) - Lake Kivu water 275m metaG... | ecosystem: Environmental > Aquatic > Freshwater...
ATTTTAACATTAACTTTCAATTCCATTTTCTAAATGGAAGTTTTAGAGGTAAAAATCAGGGCAATTTTTAGCTTTTGGAGTGCCTAAAATATCTTTATCTGTGATAATATTAAGTCAGTTGTACAGCTGGTTTATTAAATACCGAAGTTAAGAAAGGAGTGTTATATCGGAATTGGCGGAATTGTTGGAACCAGTGGGAGCAGGACATCATCTGTGTGAAATCCTATCCCTACAAGTTTCACCAGGTATATCTTGGTCTTTATCCTTCTATCTTTAATATTTCTTATGCGGAAGATATTAAATATATTTACACAGATAAAGAGAAGCAAAAGAAATGCAATTATGGCATTTGAGCTGTGCCGGTATACATGATCTGCATTCCATATATTTACCGTTTCGTTAAAACACTGGTTTTCAATCTGCCACCGGCTGTGGCAGACACCTACAGTATTTTTTAAACCGCCGGGATTATCTTAAGCGGGGCAGATTTGTGACCCACATCCAATTTGCCCTGCTTAAGCTTATCTTCAAAACTCCTTCCGTCTTTTGAATGCACCCTTACAGGAGTGGCTTCCTCTGATACAATGACCCTCACATCAGCCCCGTATCCGTCCCAGCACCCGGAAATAGAATGGTCCCATACCCTGTAATATGTCCTGCCCTGCCTGTAACTTTCGGGTTCCGACAGAAGAGATAACCTGTTTGCCTCTTCAAAGAGCTGCCTTCTTTCTTCCTTTAGAACTGCAATAGCATACTTGTGATGAGCCTTAAGCAGGTTAAATACAGTCTCCTTCAGATACAGCCCGTCACCTATTACTACAGAAAATGCTTTGGGGTAGTTTGCCAATACCCTCTCTATGAGCCTGTATGCGCTTGTAATCTCTCCTTCTCCCGGTAGAATCGGCTCTAAATCCAGGATAAAACTTACCTTTGGCCCTGCCAGTATAAATGTAGTAAACTCGTGGTAATACTGGATATCCTTTATCCCGTCTTTTCTGGTAACGGTTCTACTCTTGCAGTATTTGCACTTGCAGTAGGCAGAAGTTATCTGCTCGTGACCATCTACTACTCCCACCCACATGCCATGGCAGGGGGCAAGCATCTTTTTAGCCCTTGCTTTTTTGTAGATGGCAAGAGCTACATCCCTTATATCAGCCAGGTCCATACTGTCAGCTGTCCTGGCAATGGTAGATACAGAGGGAAGATATGCTTTTAACTTTTTAAATGCGATCTCCTGTGAGAGACTGTGTAGCGATCCCTGATTTGTAAAATGCATTACAATTATTGCAGCTACGATTTTTACTGTTGCAATCTGGGCTTTTATTCTTCTGTCAGTAATGGAGGCTATTATGCTAAATAGGTCAAATATCTTATTTGAATAGTCTATTAGCTTTTTAAACATCCTTTTCTTTTTTATCTATGTCCAGTTTTCTGTAATTAATTTCCGATATCTTTTCAGTAAGCTTCTTTATCTTCTTGTATGCATCCAGTTTTGCCTTTATCTCCTCTTCCATTCTTTTTGGCACATATATCATCTTTCTTTTCCCATCCTTATTTTTAGATATATAGAGTGACCTGTGCTTTTTACCTAAAAGGATGCACCTGCAGTTTTTATTTCCGCATACCCTTTCCATTATTACCGGATTGCCTCTTAAAAAATCCCCTTTGTGTACAAGTCTTGCCAGATGGGATGTAGTTTTTTTTAAATCCAGGTCCATATAGTTTCTGTTCATAGCCTCTCCTTATTTATATGATATGTAATATACATATCATAATTTAGGACAAAAGTCAACAAATGCTCCAAATCGAATTTGCTTTTTTAGAAAAGTGTCTGTTTTATGCCTTATTTAGTGATGTTTTTTAGAGATTTTTTTTAAGATGATTTATTGCTGTCTCCCAGGTTTATTTCTTTTTTCGTTCCATCAAAAAAAATCCTTTCTTTTCATAGAAGTTTCTTGCAATTCAATTTGATTGACTTTTTACCCATTCTGCAATATCTTCAATGACGACTTGAGCTACGTTACCAGGTTTTGTGTACTCATCAGGGGTTGACTTACCAGTTCCAGAGATAAAAAGATGGTTTAAGTCTAGATAGAATTTTAAACATACTCTATCTTGTCCAGCCAAACCTTCTTCCCATTCCCTAAAGTCTTCCATTGTGACCTGGTAATCTCGCCCTCCTTGAAGGATCAACATCGGAAGAGATAGATCCCTCGCTTTTTTTACAGGATCATAATCCATCAAGTCTGCCCAGTAAGCTCTCGAAGCACCAAGGACAATTTCATCTTCTCTTATATCAAGTTCTCTTATCTTTTTTAGCTGTCTTTCTATCTCCTCCAGTTGTTTCGTCTCAGCTTCATCTATTTTTCCATCAAGAGATACAAGGTATTCAGTTTGTTCTAATAGTTTTTCTATATACAAGCCATTAGGGCAGCCAGCAAGGAGAATAAGGCCGGCAACCCCCTTATCTTGAGTCGCTACTCGAGGTGCAAGCATTGCTCCTAAGCTGTGTCCAAGAATGAAAATCTTGCTTATATCAATTCCTTCAGCCTCACGAATCAGATTAGCCGCTGCAAGAGCATCATTTATCGTCTCCTCATTTACGGTAAAATCCTTCATCGTGCTAAGAATTTCAGTAGCATATTGTTTAGTCCGCTTTTCATAACGGAGTACTGCAATGCCTTTAGTGGCAAGTCCTCCAGCGAGATCTTTAAAAGGTTTGTTTACACCTATGGTTTCATCTCTGTCATGCGGCCCAGAGCCGTGAACTAGAATGATGGCGGGGAAGGGCCCTTTTTCTTTCGGGATAGTTAGAGTTGCTGGCAGTTGCCATTCGTCGCCAACTATACATTCTCTTTCCGTGTATAAATCAGGATCTGCATACTCTGGAGACCTATAGGCTTCAGAACTCTGGGCGGGAAGAAAAAATAGCCCTGCCACCTTTCCTTCTTTATCCAAGACCACTTTTACATTAAGAGAGATCTTCTCGAATTCACAAGTAACATAGCCACACTTATATCCCATTTCCTCAGTGACTTCAATTTCCCTAATTTCCACAAACTTGCCAGCTTGAGCAATTACACTGCTCCATATCCCTTCAAGGGTAAGATTCTGCTTTTTTAAACCTTCGACCATAATTTCGGCAAGCATCCTATTAGCTTCGTCAAACTCACCATTACTAAGAAGGCCAACAAAGTTTTTGGCTGTTAGCTCTACTGACTCCACATCCTCTACCGCTGGAGCTACAGTCTTTTTAGCACAGGCAATAGTGAAAATTAAGATTAATATTAAAGCCAGTACTATGACTAATTTTCCTTTCCTCATCTCTCCTCCTTACACAGTTTATTAAAAGTAGCAATTTCGCCTAACATTTCTAGTATATACGAAACTCCGCTGAAGCTGAAATTTGGGTGAACGTAGCAAGCCACAAAGCCCATGTTAAGTGAAGTTCCAAAGCCTTATCCACAATAACTCTTTATTACTTTATTATTTAAACCCAGTATAAACATCATTTATCAAAATTTAATCTTTTATTTTGAAATATTCCTTTATCTGCTTCGCATGGCCGCCTTCATGTCCCTCTCCTAAGTAACGATAACCATATAATGATTGTATTGAAACAAAAGAGCCATTAAGCCATTTATGTTTTGATTTATATTTCCATTCATCTTTAATTAAACTATCTATTTTTTCTAACAAAGCTTTATAAGAATTATGCCATTCGTTTATTACTTCTTTTAAACTCCATGACTTTCTTTTCCTTATTTCCTTCTTATTAAATTCCACTTCATTTTTATCTATGTACCAAGGTTTTTTATTATTTAAGACATCATCAGTGGCTTTAATTACTTCCCAATTCCAAGCTGAGATATGAGAAATAATATCTTTTACAGTCCAATTTTCTATTATGATATCTTTAATCATTTTTTCTTCGTTTAGAAGATTAATAGTCTTTAGGAGTTTATTATGATCATTCTTAAAGAATTGTATTACTTTGCCTTTTTCCATTTCTACTCTCTATCTTTAGACTATTTACTCAGCTTTAGCATTACGGACAACATTTGAATACACGCAATATTGCGTATATTTCCTCTTAGAATTCAACTCAACATTGTGTATACTAGCTATATTAGGCATTGTAATAACGCAATGCCATTTTTACAATAACGTTGTTAGTGCCTCAAATCTGGTACTATGAAAAAATTTAATAAAATTGATAACAGTATCATCTAACTGGCAGAGGAATTCATTAAAAATTTCTAAGCAATTCCTTTAAACTAGTATATCTCTTTTCAACAATATTTCTATTTACTGCCATCCCTATTGCCTTTTTACTTCCAACTATTACCGCAAGTTCCCTGGCCCTGGTAATCGCTGTATAAAGTAAATTTCTTTGCAGCAGCATATAATGAGAAGTTAAGATGGGTATTATGACACATTTAAACTCAGACCCTTGAGATTTATGAATAGATATAGCATAAGATAAACTTATTTCATCCAGCTCAGAAAAATCATAACTAACATTTCTGCCATCAAAATTTACTGTGATTTCTTCCATTTCCATATCTATACCGCTTATAAATCCTATATCCCCATTATAAACATCTTTCTCGTAATTATTTTTTAACTGTATTACTTTGTCATTTAATCGGTACTGCACAGAACCTCTTAACACTTTTTGACTATTAAAATTTAAAATATCCTGAATTCTGGAGTTTAAATTATTAACTCCTACAATTCCTTTATTGGTAGGAACCAGAACCTGGACATCATAAAGAGGATTATAATTAAAACTCTCAGGAATCCTTCTGGTTAATAGATTTAATATCAAATCAACAACTTCTTCAGGCTCTTCTTTTTCAATAAAGAAGAAGTCATTATTTTTTGGTTTACCGATATATGGAAACTGTCCATCTCGGACTTTATGGGCATTATGTATAATAAGACTTTCACCTTCCTGCCTGTATATATTTTTAAGTTCAATTACAGGAACCATACCTGAACTGATTATATCACTTAAAACGTTTCCAGGACCTACTGCGGGTAATTGGTCTATATCACCTACAAAAATGACACGGGTTTGAGGTTTTATGGCTAAAAGCAAATTTCTCATCAACCTTATATCCAGCATTGAAGCTTCATCAATTATTACAATATCTGCATTAATAGGGTTTTTTTCATTTTTTAAAAATTTATTTAATTTTGGGTTGTAATTTAGAAGCCTGTGTATAGTTTTTGCTTCCTTACCAGTAGTCTCATACAGCCTCTTAGAAGCTCTTCCCGTTGGAGCGCCTAAAAGAACGCTTTTATTTTCCTTTTCAAAAATTTTTATAACAAAATTCAGTATAGTACTTTTTCCTGTACCGGGACTTCCGGTTATAACCAGTATTTTTTCAGTTACCGCCTTTTCAATAGCTTTTATCTGAATATCATCCAGAATTATTCTTTCTTTTGATGCCAGATTATTTATTAAATCGTATACACCATCCTTTTTGCTTCCCTCTGTCTTATGTTCCATCCCATGTTCCTTACCCTTATATTCCTTATGTTCTACCTCTTCACCTAAAAGCGCCAGAATTTTTTCACTTACGTATTTTTCAGCATTATAGATACTGGCAAGATAAACTTTGCTCACAACATTATCTTTAACAATAATTATTTTTCCATCCTCTTCAAGTTTACTTAAAGCATCGATAATCTTTCCTAATTCCGTGCAAAGAAAATTCTCTGATATCTCTATAAATTCTTCATATGGGAAGTAGCAATGCCCTTCATCCTCTGCAGACTTTAGTAAATGAATTATTCCTGCCTTTATCCTGAACAACGAATCTTTTTCAATACCTGTTTTTAATGCAATTTTATCTGCAGTTTTAAAACCTATTCCAAATATATCCTCTGATAGCCTATAAGGGTTTACCTTTATAACATTTATGGAATTATCACCGTAATTATTATAAATTTTTGTAGCGTAAGTATTGCTTATTCCATAAGATTGCAAAAAGATCATAACCTCTCTTATATTTTTGTGTTTTTTCCAGGATTTTGAAATTAAATTTATTCTTTTTTTACCAATACCATCTATCTCATTTAATCTTTTTGGCTCTTCATCCAGTATTTTTAAAGTGTCAAGCTTAAAATGGGAAACTATTCTGTTTGCCATTACAGGTCCAATACCTTTTATTAAACCTGAGCCTAAATAATTCTCGATACCAACAGCAGTAGCTGGTTCAGTTGTCTTAATACTTTCAATTTCAAATTGTTGTCCATAATTCTTGTTTAAAATCCATTTTCCAGTCACTTCCAATTTTTCACCACATTGAAGCTCAAAGGCATTTCCTACAATTGTTACCAGATTATTATCTTCTAACCTTACTTTTCCAACCATAAACCCGGTTTCAGAATTTTTAAAAATAATCTTCTCTAAAATTCCTCTGATTTTACTTTTTTGATTGTTCATTTTGAGTTTATCTGAGATTATTTGCAGCCTTAAATTCTTTTATAAACTTTGGAATGGAATCCACGGGTAGTTCTACTCTCTTACCGTCTTTCCTATACTCAACATCAATTAATTTACTGCCCAGAAATTTCCTGCCTAAAATAAATCTAAGAGGAAACCCTATTAAATCTGAATCTTTAAATTTTATTCCTGCGCTTACATCTCTATCATCATAAAGAACTTCTACATCTAATTTTTTTAAAGTCTTATATATCATGTCACTTGCTTTAGATAACTCGCTATTTTTTTCAGTGGTAACAATAATATTAACTGTAAATGGAGCTATAGAAGGCGGCCATTTTATCCCTTTATTGTCGTGCAGTTGTTCTATCGCTGCTGCCAGTATTCTAGTGACCCCTATTCCGTAACAGCCCATAACTAAAGGCTTCAACTTTCCATCTACATCAAGAAATTTGGCATCCAGCTTTTCACTGTATTTATCGCCCAACTTGAAAATATGTCCAACCTCAATTCCTTTTTCAATCTTCAGTTCTTTCCCGCAATTACTACATCTGTCTTCCTGCTCTGGCTCGGGATAGGGATAAGTAAAATCACCCAGCTTATTTATTTTATTATCTTTATTTTCCTTACCAGTCTTTTCCTTCACAGTTTTTTCCTTATTGGTCTTCTCCTTACCAGCCTCTGAAATGGATTTTGACATTTCATATTTTGCTGAATAACCGCATACCGGACAAAAAGCCAATTTTTCTTCACCATTTTCAGCAATTACCATAAATTCATGTGAAAACTTTCCGCCGATCAGCCCCGTCTCAGCCTCAACCACCCTATACTGGAGACCAATTCTTTCAAGTATCCTGCAATAAGCATCGTACATACTCTTATAAATAATCCCCAAATCATCATCGTTCCTGCAGAAACTATAGGCATCTTTCATAATAAACTCTCTGGCTCTGAGTAATCCATATCTCGGTCTCATTTCATCCCTGAACTTGACCTGGATTTGATATAAATTTACAGGCAGATTTTTATATGATTTCAAATCTAAATATGCCAGATATGTTATTAGCTCCTCGTGAGTAGGTCCAAGACAGAAATCCCTTTTGTTCCTATCTTTTAACCTGAACATTTCAGGACCATACTCTTTCCACCTACCTGTCTTTTCCCATAAAACCGAAGGTTGCATAACCGGTAAATATAACTCGATAGCGCCTGAATTATTCATTTCCTGTCTAATTATCTCTTCAATTTTTTTCAGGACTCTGAATCCCAGTGGTAAAAAAGAATAAATACCTGATGCAACTTTTCTGATAAGTCCAGCTCTCAGAGCTAAGGAATGGCTTGGTATTTCAGCTTCGCTGGGTACTTCTTTTAAAGTTGGAATAAAAAATTGAGAAAATTTCAATTTAAGCTCCCTTTTACCTATTTAAACTAATCTTTCTAACTCCTTTTTTAATTCTTTAGCTGCAATATTTTTGTCTACTCTTTTTATCACTCTGCCCTTTAAAAATACTGCAGCCTTATCTTTACCAAAGGCTATCCCCAGATCCGCATCTTTTGCCTCTCCAGGCCCATTTACAATACAACCCATAACTGCTAATTTCAAATTCTTTTTTATATCTGCGGTCAGCTTCTCAATTTCATCTACAATTCGCTCTAAATCATCCGTCGTTCTTCCGCATGTGGGACAGGAAATGATATCCACTCCCACCTTTCTTAAGCCTAAACTATTAAGAATTATATATGCAGCTTTTACTTCATCAATTGATTTTCCGGTCAGCGAAACCCTGATGGTATCTCCTATTCCTTTAGACAATAAGATACCAATGCCCACTGAAGACTTTATACTGCCCCTGAATTTAGGTCCTGCTTCAGTCACACCTAGATGCAGGGGATAATCAACTTTATTTGATACTAGCTCATATACATTTATGGTATCCAGAACTGATGATGCTTTTGCCGATATTTTAAAATTTTTAAATTTTAATCTTTCTAAAAATCTAACATTTTCCAGCGCACTTTCAACCATTGAGTTGACAATGTTCCCGTTATTTTCTTTCAAAATCTTTTTATCTATAGAACCCGAATTAATTCCAATCCTTACTGCAACCTTTTTTCTTTTAGCTTTTTCTACAATCTCTCCAACTCGCTCGTTCCCACCTATATTACCCGGATTTATTCTTATCCCATCAATCCCAATATCCATGCATTCCAGCGCTAACCTGTAATCAAATTGAATATCAGCTACTACTGGAACTGAAAAAATCCCTTCATCAATTAATCGTTTAAGATAACTTATGGATATCTTTTCCGGTATCGCTATTCTAATGAGCTCGCAACCACTGCCGATCAGCTCTTTTATTTCACTTCTAATGCCGTCTAAATCCTCAAGCTTGCTTTTAGTCATAGACTGGACAATAATAGGACTGCTGTCCCCTATTTTTAATTTTCCTATCTGTATAACCCTGGTTTTTTTTCTTTTTATTTGCATTTAGGATTATTATGTACTTAATTATTACATATTTGTGATATTGAAAGGATTTATTATATCAAAAACAAAACCAATGATAAGTATGGAAACCAGAATGAATATTCCTGCAGAATTGATGATCTCTAAAACTTTCCTGGGAACAGGTTTTCTCCTTATAGCTTCAATTATGATTAATACAATATTTCCTCCATCTAAAGGAAGAATTGGAATTAAATTTCCAAAACCCATTAGAATAGAAACCAGTGCAACAAAAAATATATAATTCTGTATACCCATTGACGCTGATTGTTGAAATATGCTTACTATTCCAATTGGTGAAACCGGCCTTGCCTCGCTAAAGGGTATTTTTCCTGAAAACAGCATTCCAAATAACTTTACATAGGTAATGCTTATATCCCAGGTCATCTTAAAACTTTCTTTTACTATTTTAAAAAAGCCCAGCTTCTCTTCAACAAGCCGTGGACTTATCCCCAGAAATCCCTGTCCTTCAATATCATCCAGTATAACTTCAAGTTTCATCTCCTCTCCATCCCGGATAATGGTATAGGTTACTTTTTTACCAGGATGCTTTTTTGTTACTTCCGAAAAATCATCCCAGCTTTCAATTTTTTTATAATCAAGAGCAATAACCTCATCACCTACTTTAAAACCGTTTTTCTCAGCAGGTGATTCAGGTTGAACATAATCAATGATTGTTGTGGGAACCAGCACACCCATACTTAAAAAAATTCCTATCAGTATTACTGCAAAAATTACATTAAACACGGGTCCACCAATTGAGACCATCAGTTTCTTATAGAAAGGCTTATTATGGTAAGCCTTATACTTCATCTCTCGGGGTATGGATTCATTTCTATCCATACCTAAAATTTTATTATAACCTCCTACAGGTATAGCGCTGACACCGTAAGTAGTACCGCGCCTGTCTTTAAATTTAAAAAGTTTTGGACCAAAGCCAATAAAAAACTCTTCAACATGCATTCCTCCAATTTTTGCCAATAAAAAATGCCCGAATTCATGAACTATTACTATCAGGGACAATCCGATTATTGCCAGAATATATTGAAGAATAATAATCAAACTTTGCATAAGAAATCACAACCTGCCAAATCTTCTATTTCTCCGCTGATAATAATTAATAGCCTTCAGGAAATTTTTCTTTTTAAAATCCGGCCAGAGTGTTTTTACAAAATAAAATTCGCAGTATGCAATCTGCCACAACAGGAAATTACTTACTCTATATTCACCGCTGGTTCTTATTAAAAAATCAGGATCAGGAAAACCTTTTGTAAACAGGTAATCTGAAAATGTTTTTTCATCTAATTTTTCAATGTCTATGTCATTTCTTTCAGCTGCTTTATGTATCTTCCTGGCAGCATCTACAATTTCCTGCCTGGAGCCGTAATTAAAAGCAATACTGAAAAAAAGCTTATTATTATTTGCAGTTTGCTTTTCTGCATTTTCAAAAGCTTCCAGTATTTTATAAGGAATTAACTTTCTCTCACCTATCAAGAATACTCTTACACCATTTTTGTTCAAGGTTTCCAATTCCTCTTTTAATGATTCCAGAAATAGATTTAATAAAAAATCGACTTCGTCTTTTGGTCTTTGCCAGTTTTCACTTGAAAATGAGTATACGGTTAAGAATTTTATTCCTAACTGTACGCATGTTGTTATGACTTCCCTGAGAGCTTCAACCCCTGCCTTATGACCAGCAGACCGTGGCAATTTTCTTTTTACAGCCCATCTGCCATTTCCATCCATAATAATAGCCACATGCTCTGGAATATTATTTTTTTTTAGCTCTTTTACGGTCGGAACTCTTATAGAAGAAAAAATAGAAGAAATTAAACTCAAAGTACTTCCTACCTACACTTCCATAATTTCTTTTTCTTTCTGGGCTAAAGAATCATTAAGCTTCTCTATAAATTCATCAGTAATTTCCTGAACTTCCTTTTGAGAATTTATCAGATCGTCTTCAGTTATCTTGCTTACATTTTCCAATTTTTTAAATTCATCATTTATTTCTCTTCTGATATTTCTAATTGCTATTCTCCCATCTTCTGCAATCTTCCTAACTAATTTGACTAATTCTTTTCTTCTTTCCTCATTTAAGGGAGGAACATTCAGCCGGATAACTTTTCCGTTATTTGATGGATTAATACCCAGATCGGATTTGGATATTTGAGTTTCAATCTCCTTTAAAAATTTTGGCTCGTAAGGTGAAATTAGAATAACTCTCGGTTCAGGTATACTGACATTAGACATATGTTTCAATAAAGTTTTACTGCCATAATAGTCAATATAAATATTATCCAGTAAAGATGCGGACGCTCTTCCTGTTCTAATAGTATTAAATTCATGTTGAGTTCTTTCCAGGGATTGATGCATTCTTTTTTTCGCATCAACCAGTAGTGCATCTTTCATTTTTTACTCCTTTGTAACTAAAGTGCCAATTTTTTTACCCATTATAACTCCTTTTATATTGCCTGGCTTTGTAATATCAAAAACAACAATAGGTAAATTATTTTCCATACATAAGGAAGTAGCTGTAGAATCCAGAACTCTGAGATTCTTCTTTAATACATCCAGGAAAGTTAATTTATCAAACTTCCTGGCATCTTTAAATTTTACAGGGTCTTTATCGTATACACCGTCAACTTTTGTAGCTTTAAATATTATCTCGGCTTCTATTTCAAGCGCTCGCAGCGCAGCAGCTGTATCAGTTGTAAAATATGGATTACCAGTCCCGCCAGCAAATATTACCACTCTTTTCTTCTCCAGATGTCTTACTGCCTTTCTCCTGATAAAAGGTTCAGCAATTTCCTGCATTGATATTGCAGTTTGAACCCTGGTAATTATTCCAATTCTTTCCAATGCATTCTGCAGCCCTAATGCATTCATAATGGTAGCCAGCATTCCGATATAATCAGCAGTAGTTCTATCCATACCATTTGCACTGGCAGAAACACCTCTCCAGAAATTCCCTCCACCAATAACTACTGCGACTTCTACACCTAACTCTACTACCTCTTTTATCTGACTTGATATATTATTGGTAACCTTTGGGTCTATTCCATAATCTAAATCACCTAATAATGCCTGGCCGCTGATCTTAAGTAAAACCCTGTTGTATTTTAATTTTTCCATATATTTTATGCCTATTATCTTTTAAGCAAAAAAATATTAGAAATTACTTATTATTCTTCTCCAAGGATATATCTTACAAACCTTTTAATTACTATATTTTCACCAATTTTTGCTATATTCTGTTTTAACAAGTCTCCAATCTTTACATCATTATCTTTTACAAATAGCTGTTCCAGCAGGCAATTTTCTTCATAATATTTTTTAAGCTTACCTTCAGCGATCTTGTCTATAATTTTTTCAGGTTTACCTTCATTTAAGGCTTGCTTCCTGTAAAGTTCTTTCTCCTTATCCAGCACCTCTTGAGGTACATCCTCCTTTGAAACATATAACGGCGCTGCTGCTGTAATATGAAGTGCAATATCATGTACAAAATTCTTGAACGTTTCATTTCTGGCTACAAAATCAGTTTCACAATTGACTTCGAGCATTACACCAATCTTAGAGCCTATATGTATATAGCTATCAATTATACCTTCTTTAGTAGCCCTGTAAGCTTTTTTGGAAGCTTTCGCCAGTCCCTTTTCTTTTAATATCTCCTCTGCTTTCTTTATATCTCCATTGCTCTCAACTAGAGCTTTCTTACAATCCATCATACCAGCACTGCTTTTTTCCCGTAATTCTTTTACCAATTCAGCTTTAATTTCCATTATTCCTCCATACAATCCTTAAACCCATATATCATCTTCAGGTAAATCTTCTAAATCACCTTCAGTTTTTTCTTCTTCTAACTTTTTTGCTTCTTTTTCTTCCGGGCTTTCCTCTAACTTAACTTTCTGTTCTTTTCCTTTTTTTACAGCATCACATATAACACTTGTTATCAGATTACAGGAACGGATCGCATCATCATTCCCCGGAATAACAAAATCAATAATATCAGGGTCACAATTTGTATCTGTTATAGCTACAATAGGTATTCCCAGCTTCCTTGCTTCTCTTATAGCAATCATCTCTTTATTAGGATCAATAGCATAAAGAACATCGGGGAGTTTTTTCATATTTCTTATACCTCCGATATTGAATAGAAGCTTTTCATACTCTTTCTTTATTCCAAGAACCTCCTTCTTGGGTAACTTTTCAAAAATACCTGACTTTTCCATCTCTTCTATTTCATCAATTCTTTTTGTTCTCTTACTTATAGTTTCAAAATTAGTAAGAGCGCCTCCCAGCCATCTGTTCTTAACATAGGGCATTCCACATTCTGTGGCATAAGATTCGATTATATCCTGGGTTTGTTTTTTTGTACCTACAAACAATATAATCCCGCCCTCACTCGCAACTTTTTTAATATATTCATACGCTTCAATTAAAAGCCTCTGTGTTTCCTGGAGGTCAATTATATATATACCATTTTTATCTGCATATATATATTTCTTCATCTTAGGGTTCCACTTTTTAGTCTGATGACCAAAATGAACCCCTACCTCCAGGAGCTGCTTCATAGTTACAATACTCAAAATAATACCTCCCTATTCTTATGGTTTTTCCTCCACCACTTTAACCATTATATTTGTTCACCATAATGCTGTAAGTGGTGTGTGTAATTTCAACGTTCAAGTCTAGCATAATACATATCTTTCATCAAATAATCAATAATAAATGTTAGCCTTAATTATTTTTTTATTTATTAACCTATGAGGAAAATTTTAACACTAAAAAGTAATTTATAAAAACCCTTAAAGGATTTTATGCTGTTTTAAACATCAATGTTGGCCAGGGTAATGTAGATGGTGTTGGTGCCTGGTTTGATAATAAAATTTATT
>Ga0209610_1001133_pt1 | contig 13852 bp, 12 predicted proteins | sample LakKivw275mmetaG_FD_184137 | JGI IMG/M metagenome (GOLD analysis project Ga0209610, IMG submission 184137) | Anoxic lake water microbial communities from Lake Kivu, Rwanda to study Microbial Dark Matter (Phase II) - Lake Kivu water 275m metaG... | ecosystem: Environmental > Aquatic > Freshwater...
GGGTGAAAGAATTATTTATTTCTTAACCATTAATAAATCTGTAACAATTTTACTTACTAATGCTCCATCCCCTCTTTCTTTTAAACGCGGCATCAATGCACCCATTACTTTCCCCCTATCAGCTGAAGAAGTTGCTCCTAACTCCTTTATTACACCTCTCGCAATCTTTTCTATCTCGTCTGGCGTCATCCCGGCCGGCAAATAGCTTTCCACTAACTCAATTGCTCTCTGTTCTTCTTTTTCCTTCTCTATCCTCCCTGCTCTGTGCCATTCTTCTTTAGATTCTTTACGTTGTTTTAACTCTCGGCGCAAAACCCCCAAAATATCATTTTCGGAAAGATTTTCGCGCCTCTTTTTAATCTCTTCATTCTTTAAGGCAGATCTTAAAATACTTAATACAGAGATTGTTTCTCGATCTCTATTTTTTAAAGCCTGCTTAAAATCAGAATCAATTTTTTCTAAAACCGACATAAAGATTTTTTATTTCAGGGGTCCCCCAAAATTCTTTCAGAATTTTGGAGATCTATTTTAGGGGTCCCCAAAGCGAAGCTTCTTTGGAGGTTTACTTTTGATACATATTCCGATCAAAGGTGGGAAGCTTACCAATCTTCCTCAAATACTCTTTTTCCTTAACAATCTGCGCTCTCCTCTTTGCACTTTCTCTGATTTGCTTTTTACTTCTAGGTGGCTCATAAAATCGTGCTTTCCTCGCTTCTACTAAAACACCACTCTGCTGCACTTTGCGATTAAATCGACGCAAAAGGCTCGCCAGAGACTCGGATTCTTTCTTTGTAACTTCAACCACAATATATTCACCTCCTTGGTGAGATTAAAAATTTAGGTTAAGAAAAAATTCAACCATAAGCATAGCACAAATAAAAGCTGATTGTCAAACCTCGGATATTTTTTCTCCTCTCTTCCAACCCCCTAATAAATGGAGATGTAAATGGGAAATCTGTTGAAGACGACCTCCATTAAAAACAAGTTTATAAGCCTCACTTATTCCTTTCTTTTGCGCTAATTCTTTGGCTTGAAAAATCAATTTACCAACTAAAATAATATCTTCCTTTTCTAAAGCCTGAAGCGATTCTATGTGTTTCCGAGGTACTACTAAAATATGCACTGGCGCTTTAGGCTTAATGTCAGAAAAGGCGACAATATCTTGATCTTGAAAAATAATCTCTGCTTTTTGTTTGCCCGCAACAATATCACAGAAAAGACACATAAAGATAATTTTCAATTTTGGAATTTGGAGCTTGACCTGCCCGCCAGTGGCTTCGCCCGCCCGCAACGCTTCGCTTGCAAAGCGGGCGTGGCCGACAGGCGATGGCAGGCGGGTTGAAAATTGAAAATTGAAAATTTTTATATTTTTCTCCTCATCTTCTCCAATCTCTTCTTCACCTCACCAACGATCTTATCTCGATTAATCAATTCTTGTACTCCGGTTTCCATATCGCGTAAAAGAATCGTCCCTTCTAAAGCTTCTTTCTGACCTAAAATCAAAGTGAGTTTAACACCCAAGCGATCTGCTACTTTGAGTTGAGATTTTAAACTTCCCCGTGAAAAAGATTCTGAAACAATAATGCCATTTTGACGAAAATTTTCAAACAACACTAAAGCCTTCCTGCGAGCTAGCTCTCCGAGTTGAGCGAGAAAAACGTGGATTTTGCGCAAGGAAGGAGGCTCAATTTTGCTCTCTGTCATCTGCATAATAACCCGCTCTATACCGCAGGAAAAACCTACTGCTGGCGTGGCTTCACCTCCCAAATCTTTTACTAAATTATCATAACGTCCACCACCGCCAAGAGCGATTTGACTTCCTTCTTCCTGCCCTTTTGTTTTCTCGGGCCAAATTTCGAAAACTGTTTTGGTATAATAATCCAAGCCTCTCACCAACCTCGCAGATAAACTATAAACAATCTGTAATTCATCAAGCTGCTCTAAAACTTCTTTTAGATGATCATGACATTCTTCACATAAAGAATCTATAAGAGCTGGGGCATTATTAGCTAATCTTTGACATTTTTCTTCTTTGCAATCCAAAAGTCGCAAGGGATTGGTTTTTAATCTTCTTTTACAATGAGTGCAAAGGCGAGAGGTTTGCCCTTGATAGTAATTCACCAAAGTCTCTTTGTAAGCCGGACGACAAAGCGTACAACCCACACTATTAATCTTAATACTAAAATGAGATAAACCCAGAGCCTTTAAAATATTACTAGCAACCAAAATCATTTGGGCATCTGATGCAGGTGAAGCAGCTCCTAAAATTTCAAAACCAAACTGATGGAATTCCCGGAAACGTCCCTTCTGGGGTTGATCATAGCGAAACATCGAACCAAGATAATAAAGCTTCAAGGGTTGAGGCTTATTAGCTAATCCATTTTCAATATAGGCACGGACAATCCCAGCCGTGTTTTCCGGCCGCAAAGAGATACTGTTGCCCCCCCTATCCTTAAAAGTAAACATCTCTTTTTCCACAATGTCTGTCTTACTCCCCACCCCCCGCACAAAAATATTCGTATCCTCAATAATGGGTGTATCAATACGACCGAAACTATATTCCAAGGCTATTTTTCTCACTGTGTCCCGGACAAAATCCCAATAAGGCTGCTCTTCCGGTAGAATATCTTTTGTTCCTTTAACCGCCTGAAAAGATATCCGGCGACGCGATAATATTGGAGGTTTATCTTTATTCAGATTTTGTTTCTTGGATCGTGGCATAGATAATAAATTTTTAATTTTAATGCTAAATTTAAGGTTTAGAAAGTACAGTGGCTGTTATGGTTTCGTAACTTTTTTTAGACACATGCCAGACACCGGGTTTATAAGGATTACCAATATCACCTACCAATTGGATGACTATACCAGCTATAAAGGTTATGCTAGTTAAAAATATTGATTGGAAAAGCAGATTAGGAGTTAGGATAAAAAAGACGCTTAAGACAAAAATAATAGATATTGCATACAATATTAATCCTAACAGACGTGGGAATGGTTCGCTGGCTTTGCTTAATCTGTCAGCTCTAAATGTAGTAAGATCTTTTATTCTATCAATCAGTAATTCAAAGACAATTGGGTTTTTATTATCAACCAAGGTTATATTATTAACAGAATCTATTATATTCTCCAAACAAACAGAGGCATTTCGATGGGATTGACCACTAGCCATAGACAACCACTCGTCATCGGCTACGGAAAAACCATACTTTTCAACATTCTTTATAATTTGTTCCTTTATGGTGCTTTGTCCTTGAATGAAATTGGTCAAGTCTAACAAATCCTGCAAACAATTAATCTCTTGGGCAACAGTGTTGTTCAAATCTTGATATCTTGTAAATGCTATTAAAATAGTGAATCCTGCAATAACAGCATAAACAGTAGCCGTAGCTGTTGTAAAGACCGCAGAAAAATAAATAAAATTTTCGGGTAGTTCTAAAGCTACATATTTATATATGAAAACATTAATTAGGCAAATAACAATAGCAATGACTATACTTATTAATAATGCCTTGAATGCATAATAAAAATAGTTTTTGCTAAATGACTTATTGTTTATTTGTGTAGGCATTAGATTTAGTTAAAAGTTCAAAATTCAAAATTGAGTCTAAAAATTCAAAATTAAAACTCTGAAATTTTTAACCGTAACTTTTAACTTTGAAATCTGAATCTTGAACTGTTTTTACAGGTCTTGCGCAAATGTAGGAATATCAAACTTCGTCATCCGATTAAAAGGCCAAGCCCTAATCCAAGCATGACCAATAATATTTTTAGCAGGCACAGGGCCAAAAATGCGTGAGTCTGAACTTCCTGTACGATTATCCCCCAAAACAAAATATTCATTATCCCCCAAAACCATATTTACCTCACCGGGGGTAGAACGCACAGAATAAAGATATTTCTTCTCATCTAAAACAAAGCCTTGGGGATAACGTTGATTAAAAATCATTACCCTCCCATCATTTATCACCACCTTCTCTCCCGGCAATCCGATGATTCTTTTGATATAATATTGAGAGGGATCACGAGGATAACGAAACACCACCACCTCTCCTCGCCGAGGGTTACCTAAATTATAGCTAATTTCATCAATAATAATATATTCTCCATCTTCAAAATTCGGCTCCATTGACGCTCCTTTAACAAAAAAAGGTTGAATCAAAAAATAGCGGATCGGAATTACAATTGCTAAAGAGATTACCACTACTTTTACTATCTCCCAAATAAAACGACCCGTCTTTTCTAAAATATTTGTCTCTTGATTATCAGTCATAACTTAAATCAAAAATAATATAGATAGATTATAACACAATATTTACCCCCAAAGCAACAATTGACTTTTTTTATCCCTATCTTGTATAATTGAAACATCGCAAACTTTAGTAGTAGTTCTATTTTATGTATAAATATTTGAAAAATCAGAATAAAGAGCAAAGCGTCTCCCTTACTGGCCATCTAAATTATGATAATCTTAATCCTTCATCAGAATTACCCTCTTCATATGGAATATCAGAAAAGAAACGGAGGCCTTTTAAATATTGGGGCAAAAAAATAGGTTTAATTTTTGGAATATTAGTAGTAATTGGAGGCATCTTTTTTGCTTACAAGATTTTTTCTGCTGGAGAAAAAATCTTTTTAGGGAAAAAAGATCATTCCATTATTACCCAAATCAAAAAATTAATCTTACCGGAAAAGGATACGCCAATAACGGCAACAAAAGAGAGAATCAATATTCTTTTAATTGGCATCCGCGGTACAGGACAAAATAAAGACCAAGGAGGGGGTGTTTATCTTGCTGACACTATTATCGTCTTAAGTATAAAACCACAAACAAAAGAGGTGGCGATGCTGTCCATTCCCCGCGATCTATGGGTTAATTTAGAAAACGATGGGAACGCCAAAATCAATGCGGCTTATGCTTATGGCTTGCGAGATGACAAGATAGAAGGGGGAGCACGCTTACTTACGAGCACTGTGGAAAAAGTTACAGGCCTTCCTTTGGATTATTATGTGGTCATTGATTTTGCTGGTTTTGAAAAAGCGATTGATATTATAGGTGGCGTTGATGTTAACGTGGATCAAGCCTTCACAGATTATTTTTATCCTGCTTGGAATTATGAATATCAGACTGTTTCTTTCTCCGCAGGACAACAACATATGAATGGCGATAGAGCACTTAAATTTGTCCGCAGTCGTCACGGAGGAAATGGCGAAGGTTCAGATTTTGCCAGGGCGTGCCGCCAACAAAAAGTATTGGTGGCGGCAAAAGATAAAATCTTTTCCCTAAGCACAATTCTAAATCCTATTAAAATTACTGGCCTCGTTGATTCTATAGGCGATCATATGCTAACCAACCTAGAACTATCTGAAGCGCGCGAACTTATTCAAATAACCCGAGAAGTAAATCCTAATCAAATTGTGAATCGCGTTTTAGATAATACCAGCGACGGTTTACTAACTTCTGCTGTCAGCGATGGCGGCGCTTCCATTTTAGTACCCACAACAGGTAATTTCTCTGAAATCCAAAATTTAGCTCAAAACATTTTTAATAATGAACCTAGCAATACTAAAATACAAACAGCGGAAACAAAACCAACCGAAGAAAAGATTAAAATACAGGTCAGAAATGGCACCGCTACTAAAGGTCTCGCCGGCAAAGCAGCCGTAGAACTTCAAGAAGAAGGCTATGAAATTGTAGGCATCTTTAATGCCGATTCCCAAGACTATGATAAGACTGTCATTTTTGATTACACTGAAGGCAAACAAGAAAAAGCATTAGAAGATCTAAGAGCAAAATTTAACGCAAATGTCGCCGCCGGCCGCAGCTTTTTTCTAGATCAATCCCCTGACGGCCGCGGTAGTGATGCTGACTTCGTAATTGTTCTGGGAAGAGACCAGAAACTGTAGAATTTTCAATTTTCAAGCACCAATTTCCAATGAAATTTCAAGAACCAAATTCCAAACAGAATATTTCTTTTATGGTTTGAAAATTGGAATTTGGAACTTCATTGGAATTTGAAAATTGGAGATTTTATTATGATTCTAATTGTCGGCCTGGGCAATCCTGGCAAAGAATATGCTGAAACGCGACATAACGTCGGTTTTTTTGTCGTAGAAAAATTGCGTGAGAATCTAAAGCTTGGAGAATTTAATCTGGAAAAAAAATTTCAAGTAGAAATTGTGAAGGGAAAAAACTTAATTCTAGCAAAGCCCCAAACCTTTATGAATGAATCTGGTAAAGCTGTTTCCTTACTTGTTAATTTCTACAAAATCAATCTAGAAAATCTTTGGGTAGCGCATGACGACATAGATATTGCCTTGGGGGAATACAAAATCCAAAAAGACAAAAGTTCAGCCGGGCACAAAGGTGTACAATCTATTATCGAAGCTCTCGGCACACAAAAATTTGACCGCTTACGTATTGGTATTAAAACTGAAGCACTGGAAAAAATTCCAGCCGAAGCCTTTGTTCTACAAAAATTTCCCACTGCCGAAAAAGAAATCATTGATGAAACAATAAAAAAAGCTCTGGTAGAAATTTTACCAAAGCTATAGAAGTTTACACCTCTACCAATTATACAGCATTAAACAACAATTTACTAAAATCAAAAATTTTAGTTTTTTCACGCCTACGGGTGATCTCCCGAAGGGATGACATTTTCAATTTTCATTTCTTCTTCTCCCTTATCCCACTTGCAAGTCTAAGGCCGCAAAAGCCATAAAGGTCTTGGACCTTCAAGTTAACAGCTATTCGTAGAAGACCTAAGGAGGGATTGGCTCCTACTTTCGCCACTTGCAAATGGGATAGCGGAAAAGAAAATCAATTGTTCGATTGTTAGGTACGATTCATATGGTCAACAATTGAGCAATAGAACAATGTTATTCAAGAAAACATTGAAATTTAGCATAAGGTATTACCTTTGTCAACGAGAAAAATGATCAAAATTGAATATTGGACAGGCGTGCCACAAACGGCTAAGCCCTATGTCATTGCCACCTCCCCCCTCACTCCTTGCGGGGCGACTTTGCTATTCACTCAAAATCCAAAAAATCTACTCACTCAAATCCAATTTTGGCAAAAAATATATCCTGTAGAGACAGGTTTGAAACCTGTCTCTACAAACATTTTAGAATTCAATAACGATCTTTTAAGCAAAAATTATCAAATTCTTTCCTATCTTAAAGATAATCAATCATCATTCACAATTACCAAAACCGAGGTTCCTGATCAAAAATTACCCTCACCTTTAGAACTGCAATCTCAAAGTCTAAAGCTTAAAATAGGACAGACTTTAAATCTACCGATGCTAATTGGTTTTCTTGTTAAAAGTCACTATCAAAAAGAAAAGACTGCTCATTCTCCTGGCACCTTTAGTCTGCGGGGCGGCATTATAGATATCTTCTCTCTATTCCAATCGCACCCTGTCCGCTTAGAATTATTTGGCAATAAATTGGAGAGCATAAAAATAATAAATCACAATCGGGCAATCGAACAATTGAACAATATTATTATCTTCCCCTTAACGATCAAAAATCCTCAAGGTAATATTTTAGATTGGCTCCACCCAAAAGCTACCGTCGTTCTGGACGAACCCGAACCAGAATTGAAAGAAAAACTAAAAAGATTTTCGTTAATTATTTTTGAATCCTTTCCGCCCACCGCAAAAAATGTAATCAAATTCAATCTTCAAAATCCTCCCCTTGCCTTGGGTAATCTCCAAACATTTAATGCCGCTCTCCAACAATTCAGAAAAAATAAATATCAAATTTTTATTGCGAGCAAAAAATTACCCTCTGTAGAGACAGGTTTAAAACCTGTCTCTATAACAACAGTTCCCTTTCCTCTTTCTTCTGGTTTTCAAAATAAAAAGGATAAAATTGTTGTCTTTACAGACACTGAAATCTTCGGCCTTCGCAAACAAAAGCACCGTCAACGTCATTTTCAAATAGATGCGGAATTTCTAAATAGCCTTACTCCTGGAATGTATGTTGTCCATATTGACCACGGCATTGCGCGCTTCACCGGAATGGTCCAGAAAGAAATTGATCACCTTGTTAAGGAATATTTCTGTTTAGAATATGCCTATGGCGATAAACTCTTTCTGCCTATTGATCAAGCCGACAAGATTACGCGTTATGTTGGTCGAGAAAATCCCGTTGTTCACCGTCTCCATGGTGGCATTTGGTATCAAATTAAAAGACAAGTTCAGGCAGATGCCAAAAAAATGGCTACAGAACTTCTAAAAATTCAGGCGTCCCGGCAAACCCAAAAAGGGTTTGTTTTTAGTCCTGATACGCCTTCTCAAAAAAAGTTAGAAGCATCTTTCCCCTATCCTGAAACACCAGATCAAGAAAAAGCAATTCAAGAGGTGAAACGCGATATGGAGAGTACTAAACCTATGGATCGCCTCATCTGTGGTGATGTGGGTTTTGGCAAGACCGAAGTAGCAATCCGCGCTACTTTTAAGGCCTGTGAAAACAAAAAGCAGGTCGCCCTCCTCGCGCCCACCACCATCCTCGTTCAGCAACATTTTGATACCTTTAAAAAAAGATTGCAGGGATTTAAAGTAAGGATTGCTCTTTTATCACGTTTCCAAAGCTATGCACATCAAAAACAAATCTTGAAAGATTTGAAACAAGGCAAAATAGATATTGTTATCGGTACACACCGCCTTCTCTCTCCTGATGTTAAATTTCTTGACCTTGGTCTAATCATTATCGACGAGGAACAACGTTTTGGTGTGCGCCATAAGGAAAAATTAAAATCATTACGTCCTAATCTTGACATTCTCACCCTCTCTGCCACACCTATCCCGCGCACTCTCAACTTTACTCTTTCCGGCCTTCGCAATATCAGCAGTATTCAAACAGCACCCCCTGGCCGCAAACCCATTAAAACCTATGTTCATGTTGCTAAAAATAAACTGGTTCAGAAAGCAATTCGCCGCGAACTTGAAAGAGGAGGACAAGTGTATTATCTTTATAATAAAGTAGAAACCATTCTCCCTTTTGCAAAAAAAATTCAAAAACTCATTCCCGAAGCCAAAGTGGATGTTGCTCATGGCCAAATGCGCGAACGTGATTTAACAGGCGTAATGCACCAATTTGACGAAGGTAAAATTCAAATTTTGATCGCCACCACGATCATTGAAAACGGCCTAGACCTCCCAAATGTAAATACTCTAATTGTAGATAATGCGCCGCAATTTGGCCTCTCCCAACTCTATCAAATCCGCGGCCGCATTGGCCGCTCATCACGCCAAGCCTATGCTTACTTTCTCTATCACCAAGAAAAACTTCCGCCAACTAGCCGTAAACGATTAGAAGCTCTGCTTTCTATGCAGGAACTTGGTTCGGGATTTAATATCGCAATGCGCGATCTAGAAATTCGAGGGGCAGGTAATATTCTGGGGCGCGAACAATCTGGCAATGTTAATTCTATCGGCTTATATTTATATACTAAGCTACTTCGCCAAGCGATAGAAGAATTAAAGACCGGTAAAACTCCAGAACCTATCCTCGAGGTTTCTGTGAATCTGCCTTTCTCTGCACGCTTGCTGTATTCGTTTATCCCGTCGGAGAAAAAACGACTCGCTCTCTACTATCAATTAAGCGATATTAACACTTTTATTGACCTGCGTGCTCTCGCCAATAAAATCAAAGGGTTGTATGGCCCTATGCCAAAGGAAGTAAAAAACCTCCTTGAAGTATTAAAAATAAAAATCCTTGCTCGTGCTGCAAGGATTAGAGCTATTGATACTGTTAAGATTTTTGGCATTGATGGCAAACCCAAACGGAGAATCATCCTAGATTTTGCTGAAAAAATGGATTGGGAAAATATAGGCCAACTTTTAAAACACAATCCCCACTGGATCATCGGTGAAAACCGGCTCAAAATTGACTTCTCCGATTTAGGCCCAAACTGGCTTTCCGAATTAAAAAAGACTTTAAAGATGCTGGGGAGATGAAAAAATTTTCCTAGTTGCTAGTTACCAATTACTGGTTACTATTTTTACTTTTTAGCTTTTAACTTTACACTTTTAGGTTATCCTTATGGGCATTAAAGTTGAATTTAATCCTGACCTTGCTTTAAGAAATATCTTGGAATTTGCTAAGGGAAAACGTCAAAGAGCAGAATGCATTCCTCAAAATCTCAAGGCAGGAAAAATATATCCCTTTTTAAAAAAGGATCAAAGAAACTATTGGCTTTTTGGCGAAATTCCGCTCGTTGAAACTAAAGGTAATCAAAATCTTTCCCGCCCTCGCGCCAGCATTATTATTTTAGAATCCATCCATTTTCTGAAAAATGGTGAGGTGTATACTAAAGGAAAATACAAAGTAGTGGAAATATTTAATGACCACAAAGTCCACTTTGATGGTTTTAATAAATTAAAATGAATATATCCGCCGACAGCAAATATTACCACGCCTTTAATTTGATCCCAAACATCGGGCCATTAAAGTTTAAAAAACTCATTGCCTATTTTAAAGATTTAAAAAAAGCATGGTTTGCGCCTTACACCGAAATCATTAAAAGCGGTATCTCTGAAGAAGTAAGTGAAAGGATCTGCCGAGAACGTCAGAATATCAACCCTGAAACAGAATGGCAAAAATTGGTAACCGAAGGGCTCCAAGTTCTTACCATTCAAGATGAAAATTATCCCCCTCTCTTAAAAGAAATTTATGATCCACCTGCAATTTTGTATCTGCGCGGTGAAATGGCTCATCTCCAAAAAACCTCTTTAGCTGTTGTCGGTACACGCAAACCCACCTCTTATGGCCGAGAAGTGACATTCCAACTGGTTGGTCTTTTAACCCAAGCACAAATCAACATTATTTCTGGATTAGCTTTAGGTATTGATGCCCTTGCTCATCAAGCCTGCTTGAATTTTGGCGGCTATACAATCGCAGTCCTCGGCGGTGGCGTGGACGACTCATCCATCTATCCGCGGGCCAATTGGGGCCTTGCCCAAAACATTATCCAAAAAGGTGGGGCTCTTATCTCGGAATACCCGCCCGGCACAAAACCTCTGAAACAAAATTTTCCGCATCGCAACCGCATTATTTCAGGCCTTTCCCAAGGAACTTTGATTATTGAAGCGGGCGAAAAAAGCGGCACCCTAATCACAGCGCGCGCCGCTCTGGAACAAAACCGCGAGGTCTTCGCCGTGCCCGGTTCCATCTATAACCCTTATTCACGCGGCACCAACTATTTAATCAAAATTGGCGCTAAGCTTGTAATGAATATCCAAGATATTTTAGAGGAATTAAATTTAAGTGTTCTAAAGGAAATTCCAGAAAAACAAAAAATCACATCCGACAATCCTGAAGAAGCCCTGCTCCTACAATATTTATCTTTTGAACCTACCTACATTGATGAATTAACCAAAAAAACAAAACTCCCCGCCTCTCGGATATCCACAACATTGACAATTCTAGAAATGAAAGGTATTGTTCGCAATATTGGAAGTGCAAATTATGTACTGGCAAGATAATTCTTAATTTTTAATTTTTGATTTTTAACTAATTTTTATTTGCTTAATTTTTATTGTTATTACAAATAAGACAATAATTCAATAAAAATCAGCTAAAAATTAAGAAATAAAAATTAAAAATTAAAAATCCCCTATATTATGAAAAATCTCGTCATCGTTGAATCTCCTACTAAAGCGAACACGATTTCGCGTTTTTTAGGTTCGCAATATAAAGTAGAATCCTCTTATGGTCATATCCGTGATTTGCCTCAAAAAAAACTCGGTGTAAATACACGTAAAAATTTTGAACCTGAATATGTGATTCCAACCAAAGCAAAAAAAATAGTGAAAAAACTGAAAGACCTTGCGAAAGGCGCAAACAAGGTATATCTCGCGACTGATGAAGACAGAGAAGGTGAAGCAATCGCTTGGCACTTAAAAAAAGCTTTAAAACTAGCTGAAAAAAATACAGAAAGAATTGCCTTTCATGAAATCACTAAAGTAGCAATTCTTTCTGCCATTAAAAAACCCCGAGAGATTAATCTCTCTCTTGTTGACGCACAGCAGGCGCGGCGGATTTTAGACCGACTCGTCGGCTACAAACTTTCTCCCTTCCTATGGCGCAAAGTAACGAGCGGCCTTTCTGCTGGTAGAGTACAATCAGTGGCTGTGCGGCTCATATGTGAACGAGAAAAAGAGATTCAAAAATTTAAACCCCAAGAATATTGGACAATTATTGCTTCATTTCTTAAAAGAAAACTAGAATTTAAGGCGATGCTAATCCAAAAAGATAATAAGGCGATAGCAAGACTAGGCATTCAAAATAAAAAAGAAGCAAATAAAATTCTACAGGATTTAAAAAATGCTACCTATAAAGTGGCTAGCATCGCTAAAAAAGAAATTAGGAGAAAACCATTTGCACCTTTCACTACCTCCACTCTCCAGCAAGCGGCTGTTCAACATTTTGGCTTTCCTGTACGCCTCACGATGCGACTCGCCCAAACCCTTTATGAGGGCATAAAGATCGGAGAAAAAGAAGCAACCGGCTTAATTACCTATATGCGCACAGATTCTACTAATCTGGCAACACAAGCAATAAAAGAAATTCGTCAGGTCATTAGAAAAAAACTCGGAGCATCTTACTTGCCTGAAAAACCTTGCTTCTACAAAACCAAAACTAAATCGGCCCAAGAAGCGCATGAAGCAATCCGCCCTACATTTCCTAGCCTCGCCCCAGAAAAAATTAAAAGTTATCTGGACCCACGTCAATATAAACTTTATGAATTGATTTGGAAACGTACTATTGCTTGCCAAACTAAAGAAGCTATTATTGATGCCACTGCTGCAGATATTCAAGCTAAAAAATATCTTTTTCGCGCTAATGGCACAGTTATTAAATTTGATGGTTTCTTAAAAATTTATCCTGCCTCTGCTACTGAAAGCTATTTACCCCGTCTGAAAAAAAATGAAATTCTGAAATTAGTCCAGCTAACTCCGGAACAGCACTTTACCGAACCACCAGCGCGCTACAATGAAGCATCCCTCGTCCGTGTTTTGGAAAAATATGGTATTGGCCGCCCCTCTACCTATGCGCCGATTATCTCTACAATTCAAGATCGTGGCTATGTAAGAAAAATTGAAAAGAAATTTCATCCCCAACAAATTGGCATTGTCGTAAATGATCTTCTAGTGAAACATTTCCCCAAAATTGTAGACATTCACTTTACCGCCAAAATTGAGAATGAATTAGATGAAATTGCTAATCAGAAAAAAGAGTGGGTACCCGTAGTACGGGAAGTTTACGACCCTTTTATTAAAAATTTAAAAACTAAAGAAATGGAGATTTCTAAAAAAGAAATTACCGAGCAAAAAACTAACAAAAAATGCGCAAAATGCGGTAAGGAAATGGTAATAAAACTCGGCCGCTTTGGAAAATTTTTGGCTTGCACTGGCTATCCAGAATGCAGATACACCGAGCCTTTGGGTGAAGAAAAAATTTTAGCTAAGGAGCTCTCTGGTGAAAAATGTGAAAAATGTGGCAAGGAAATGGTTGTACGCCAGGGTCGTTTCGGGCCCTTCCTTGCCTGTTCAGGTTATCCTGAATGCAAAAATATCAAATCCATCGAAAAGAAAACCGGCGTCTCTTGTCCCCAATGCACTCAAGGTGAAATCGTTGAAAAAAGAAGTAAAAGGGGGAGAACCTTTTATGCTTGCAACCAATATCCAAAATGCAAATTTGCTCTTTGGAGTAAGCCAACTGGAAAAAAATGCGAAAGATGCGACAGCTTAATGGTCTATGGCGCGGGTGGGACCGAGGTATGCAGTAATAAAGAGTGCGGCAATACACAAAAAGTGGTATAAATCTACTACATTTATAAAAT
>Ga0209610_1001134_pt1 | contig 13845 bp, 12 predicted proteins | sample LakKivw275mmetaG_FD_184137 | JGI IMG/M metagenome (GOLD analysis project Ga0209610, IMG submission 184137) | Anoxic lake water microbial communities from Lake Kivu, Rwanda to study Microbial Dark Matter (Phase II) - Lake Kivu water 275m metaG... | ecosystem: Environmental > Aquatic > Freshwater...
CTTTATCCTGGCATAATCTATGAACATCTATACATTACCTTATCACCATTATTTTATTCACTTTATACCCTTTCATATCGTCATAGTCAAAGTGCCTGAGATAGTAGATGCCATCACCGACCGGCTTGCCGACGTTGTCTGTCCCGTCCCAACTGAAACTGGTCTGCTTAACCAATTGCCCTCTGGAATTATATATCCAGAGGCGAGCATCAGGGGGTGTCAATCTTTCGAAAAAATCTATGTGCAGCATTCCTTTCGATGGATTGAACGGATTGGGATAGATCTTTACAGCAGATGGCGTGGGCAGGGTTTCATCCTCATTGGAGACCAACAGCCAGTCTGTGGCGAAATCAATGTTATTGTCACTGACCCTGATCATGGTCTGAAACTCATATTCGATGGAACCAATGAAAGCGCTCATGGTAACGGGTTGAGTGAAGTCCAATGAGGACGGAATGAAGTCCACGGCAGTGCTTGGATCATTGAGATAGTGATGTGCTGTGAGGGGAAAATCGCCATTGGCATCGCTGTAAGTAAAGGTAAGAAAATGCGCGCCGGCAGGTCCTGTAATGGAAGTATTGGAAATGACAGGCAGCGTATTCTGTCCGATCGCATAGTTGTGATTTTCAAACACCAGTTGTGCCAGTCCGCTCAGGTCGCCGATCCCGAAGGACGGTGTCAAAGTTACCAAATCCAGATCGATTTTGATGGTTCCGGACATGAAACCCAGCGAGTTATACTCAGGAGGCCAGTTCCCGAAACCAGGGTCGGCGGTCAGGTCACTGATATTACAGCTCAGAAAGAGCTTTCCGCCTGAGACGACGGACTGGATCGCACCCAGGTATTGATAGACCACGGTTGTGTCTGCCAGATTGATCCCCAGTTTGTAAAGTCCCGGAGAGATCACGCCGGGGATGTTGAAAGTATAGATCATGGCATAGACGGTGGAATCAGAAGCTGCAGTGGTTGTAGCAGCCAGGCCGGCAAAGTAGAGGTTATAGGATGTGAAGGAATTCATGATGGGAAACAGGTTTGAGGCATTGGACACGGCGCAGTAGAGCTTGCTATTCGTGTAGCCGAACCAGTTGCCTGTGATGTCCAGATTGGGATGATAGACGTTGATGCTGTCGCCGGCAGGGTCGTCGGCGATGTAGCCCAAAGCGTTCAGGGCAGGCGGAAAAGTGTCCGCGCTGAGGAAAGCGGGATTCACTGCCGTGATGGATTGACCCATGGCTTCATAAGATGTCCTGAGTCTGTATTTGAGAGTCTGTCCTGTTACGGCAGGCAGCAAAGCTTCATAGACAAAGGTTTCGGGACTGGTCAGCGGCAGTTCCGTCCAGGCGTTGTTCTGCCAGTTCAGAAGCTGGTAGTTTTCCGGAATGGCGGGATTGCCGTTGAAGCGCACATGCACCTGTCCATTAATGTCCACAGCACTGTGGCGCACATATTGCCAGGGTGTCAGATCCTGCGCAGACAGCAGAAAAAAGGCAAACACCAACAGGGACAGCAGAACCAGACGTTTCATAACATACCTCTCAATACACAATTTCTCAGCTTGATTTGCATACTGGGACAGCGCAAGCATTCAGTCAACAAAAATAATGGCGGAAGCGGTTTTTTACTTCAGTTTTCCCGTCAGCACGATCTTGTCTGTATCGATGTGTTTGGCGGCTATCTGCTGCACCAGTGACTGATACAGCTCTTTGTCCATCACAGGCTGGCGAGCCAGGATCCAGAGGTATTTGCGGTTGGGATGGCTGACAACTGCCCACTGGTAGTCTTTTTCATCCAGCAGAATGATCCAGTAGTCGCCTTTGAAGGGCCAGAAAAACTGCACCTTGAGTTTGGCGTTGGTCTTTTTATCTGAGATAAAGGCCTTGCCCTCGATATCGGACATCGCCTGTTTGCCCTCAAAGTCTTTGTAGGCGGTGTTTTTGACCGTGACATAGCCCTTGGTGTGTAGGGCATATTCAGCGGTGGTGAGTTTGGCGTCTTTGGGCTGAAACCGCATCGGGAAATAGCCGATCTGGTACCACAACCCGGCGTATCTTTGCAGGTCCACTTTATCCACAGTGGTCAGGGGCGGCAGCTTTCTGGCAGACAGGCCTGACGCCGCTGCCGTCAGCAAAATGATTAAGACGATGATGAAACGCATGGTTTCTCCCTTAGTGAGTTTATTTTCTGAAGACAAAATAACCGGCAAAATGGTTCTTTCCAAATCAATTCCACCTTGCAGACAGCATAATACTTGACATTTCAGCATTCCCCGATAGGCATACTCACAGATCAAACTTGCGCAACGAAGGTGTGGAAATGCTAAGAAATCTGATTCTTGTCCTGGTCATTGTCTGGATCGGCCTGCTGGCGCTCCTGGGCCTCAATATGTATAGCCAGCATCAGGTCAGCCGACAGAACATGCGGATTCTCAAGGACTATGAGCTCAAGTCCGCCGCGGATGAGATCTTCCAGGCATATCACGATTCGCTGGACCAGGACATCACTCTGGCGGAACAGGCCAGGACTGAGGTGGACATATCCTTTCCGCTCAAAGGCCAAAAGCTGAACTGGCTGCTGCTGCGAGTCGCAGTTATCCTGATGACCATTCTCACTATAGTCGCTTATTGGCTTTACTATAAGAAAATGCCCAGGGATTAGCCCTCAGCCCCTCTTTTATGCCTTCGATTTTATCTGATCGATCCTCCTGCAATCTTGTCTTTCAGATCTCCTGCGTTAGTCTTTCATAATCCGTTACCTCAGGCAGCAAACCCGCTTCAACGGCGGCGCGGACTGTTCTGCAGGGCAGATTTTCCGCAACGATCTGAACGCGTGAAAGAGTAAGCAGACTGACCTGCGGGTACTGCTCCTGCATGGCAAACAGCATCCTGACATAGAGATTGTACCAGTTCAGGGCAGGTTTATCCAGGTTTTCCTTCAGTTCATTGTAGCCAAATAAATATGCTTTGAAATTCTGTTTGTAAGCGTCTGAGGGCTGGATCAGCTTCAGGTTTTTCATGATGGCGGCGGTGCGTTCCGTGTTCTTTTTGTTGTTAGGCACCACGTATTTGCGCATCAGGCACTGTTTCAGCCTGGGGTGATAGTAATAAACCGCCCCGTCCGAAGTGCCCGAATAACCGCCAATTCCTTTGTTGATGCGTACTTTCATTCTTTCCTCCTGTTCTTTTCTTGCTAAGATCCACCTTAATTTGCAATCGATATCCTGTCAATATCCAGTTGAGTTTAATTCGACTGTATATCGACTGGATTTTAACAAAATATCAATCTGCATATAGGAGTGACGAGAGGTTGGGAAAAGAAGAATCAATGTATGAAAAGAGTCACTGAAAACTGCAAATTGGCTTACGAGTTTTGCAAATCAGAAAATGGGAAACAGATGTTGCCCATGATTTGCGTTATAGAATCAATAGAAACTTGTTGACATGCGAAACGCATGTCTCTACGGCGGTGTGAAGATATATTGTTATGGTCGTAGGTACAGGCGTCCCCGCCTGTACTGGATATGACATGCGAGGACGCATGTCGCTACGAAACTGGATATGACATGCGAGGACGCATGTCGCTACGGATTTAATAAGCAAGATGAATCTTAATACAAACAGGATGTAATGCATATGCCAGAATCAGATTTTGTCCAAAACACCAGAAGAAAACTGCCACACATTCAATTGCCGGACAGTATTTTATTCATAACCTGGCGGTTGGCATTTGATCTGCCGAAACATAGCAAGGGGGATGTGTCAGATATAGAATCGTCATTTCTTGAAGCTTTCAGTCAATATGACAGCTTGCTGGATAAATCTGAATCTGCAAGGATAGACATCTCCCGTGAACCATATCTGTCAATCACCAAGCAGGCAATTCATCATTACGCAGGGAAAAGATACGAACTCTATGCTTTTTGTATCATGCCAAACCATCTTCACCTTATCGTCAAACCTATGTTGAAAGACATCACTAACTATTACAGTCTTAATGAAATTACTCTGTCAATCAAGAGCTATACCGCCCACGCCATCAAGAAATTTAACAAACATATAGATAAAGTCTGGCAGACAGAAAGCTATGACCATGTCATCAGAGATGAAAAAGAGTTATTGAAGCTTCTTGAATATGTAATTAACAATCCTGTCGAAGCAGGGTTGGCGGATAATTGGGAAAGTTGGGAAGGAACATATATAAACAGCAGATTCCTGTGAATATGATATTTTGTATATTATACATGCGAGACGCATATATCTACGGCGTTTATAAGTTATCTGTTATGGTTGTAGGTACAGGCGTCCCCGCCTGTACAGGATTAAGACATGCGAGGACGCATGTCTCTACGGCGGTTATGAGTAAGCTGTTATGGTTGTAGGTACAGGCGTCCCCGCCTGTACAGGATTAAGACATGCGAGGACGCATGTCGCTACTAATATATGGCAGCCAGTGACTTCAGTCAGGTTTTGCTTGACAGAAGGGGTTTTGGTAGAATATATGAAATGCTATGATTTTAAGGAAGTTAAGGTTTTTCAGAAGATGGAAATGACGGTGCTGGCAGAGAATCTCGGCAGAATAAAGGACAGGATTGCGGAAGCTGCTGTCAGAGCAGGGCGCAGAGCTGATGAAATCCGGCTGGTGGCTGTCACCAAAACGCACTGCGCAGAAACAGTCGATCTGGTTCTGCAGGCGGGGATCAGGCATTTTGGCGAAAACAAGGTGCAGGAAGCGGCGCAGAAACTGCCTCTGATCACGCAGCCATATGACGGATTCCACTTTATCGGGCACCTGCAGACCAACAAGGTAAAAGCTTTGCTGCAACTGGAGCCCTGCCTCATCCATTCGGTGGACAGTCTGCACCTGGCGCGTGAGATTGACAAAATCGCCGGAAACCTTAACATAAAACAGGAAATCCTGCTCCAGGTCAACACTTCCGGCGAAATCAGCAAAACAGGCGTGACGCCATATCAACTACTGGAATTAGTGCATCAGACTGCCAAATTTCACAATCTTAAGGTAATGGGTCTGATGACGATAGGCAGGCTGAGTGATAAAGCGGAAGACAGCCGTCAGGACTTCAGATTGCTGAAAGAATTGTTTGACAGCCTGACACACCTGAAGATAGCAAATCTGGAGTTAAAATGGCTGTCGATGGGCATGACCAATGACTTTGAGATTGCCATAGAAGAAGGCGCAAACCTGGTTCGCATCGGCAGCGCCATCTTTGGCGAAAGGCATTATGATGATAAGAACTGAAGCAGTTATGGAGCCTGAAACTGATCTGCGCAAGGGAGTTTTGTAAATGATACTGATCGCAATACTGATCATTCTGCTATCCTATTTTTACGGCGGATTTTCGACGGCGAGGATGCTAGCCAAGAGCTTCCGCTCACTGAATATATATAAGGTGGGTACCGGCCTGGCAGATACGGAAAACATCTATTACAACGTCAGCAAGCCATTGGGGATCCTGACAGGGACTCTGGATGCGGTTAAAAGCTATGCCTTTCTGTTCTTTGCCAGCCTGCTGCTGAGCTTTATGGACAAGATGCCGTTCCCGCCTGACCTGAGCTTTTTATACAGCAATGATCTGCTGATGCTGTATGGACTGTCAATGCTGATCGGGCACTGTCTGCCGTTGAGAAGGCACTTCAGAGGCGGCAGGGGCATATTTACCTATTTCGGCATAATGCTGTTCTTTACACCCATCCCGGCTGTCATCACAGGCCTGTTGGCGCTGATCCTGGTCATGGTTTTTTCACAGGTCAGGTTCGCCCAATACACAATAGTCATTCTGCCTGTGCTGCTGACTCTGATCTGCTCGTCCTTTCCTTTCTGTTCCATACTGGCGCCGCAGTTTGAGACCGGATCGCTGTTTACCACCAAACTGCTGGGGATGGCTTTTGCGATGGGTGTTCTGAACTATTTCGTATCCAAGAAACTGGGTGAGTTTTAAAAAAAAACGGAGATAGAATTATGATAGAAGTGCGTCCGGTCCAGACCAAACAGGATTTGAAAGCTTTCATCATGCTGCCCTTCAGGTTGTATAGAAATGACCCGAACTGGGTGCCGCCCCTGATCGTTGATCAGAAGAAGTTCTTTGATCCAAAGCATAACGGCTATTATGACCATTCCGAAGTGCAGCTTTATCTGGCCTGGGATGGCGACAAAGTCACAGGCAGGATCAGCGCCCACACCAATACGCAGCATAACATCGAACATAAGGACAGGGTGGGATTTTTTGGCTTTTTTGAATGTGAAGATAATCTGGAAGCGGCGGACGCATTGTTCCAAGCTGCGGTGGAGTGGAACAAAGCCAAAGGGATGGACACTGTGCGCGGCCCGATGAACTTTTCCGTGAATGAAGAATGCGGGCTGCTGGTGGACGGGTTTGACACCCCACCATATATCATGATGACGCATCACCTGCCCTACTATGAAAAGCTGCTGCTGAACTCCGGATTCCACAAAGCCAAGGACCTTTATGCCTTTAGTTTTGAGGTGGGTCCCCTGCCGGAAAAAATCGAGCGTACAGCACAATATGTGATGAAGCGCAACAGCTGCACTATCAGAACCTTATCCAAGAATAAAAAACAACAGAAAGAAGACATCCGCACTGTGTTTGAGATCTATCGCAAAGCCTGGCAATACAATTGGGGCGCTGTTCCGCTGACGGAGGGCGAGCTCGATCATCTGGTAAAAACCTTACTGCCTTTGGTGGAGCCGGATTTGGTGCTGATCGCTGAAGTGAAAGGAGAACCGGCAGGTTTTTCCTTATCGATGCCCAACTACAATGAAGTGCTGAAAGTCATGAAGGGCAGAACCAATCCCCTAACTTTACTTAAAGCATATATCAAATCAAAACACATTACCACTGCCAGAACGCTGACCATGGGTGTTATCAAGGAATATCAGAATCGCGGGATCGACCTCGTCATGCATTATTATTCCTTCAAAGCTGGCGTACCCAAAGGCTATAAGCAGGCTGAGATCTCCTGGGTGCTGGAAGACAACGTGATGATGATAAGGGAAGCGGAACTCTTTGACGCCAGGATCCATAAGACCTACCGCATCTATGACATAGAGATCGGATGATGAAAGAGAACATCGTAGTCAAACTCAAACCCATAGATTGGATCACCCTGGCGTTCTGCCTCTGGATGCTGATCCTGATCACTTTCGGCTGGAATCGGGTCAGTCATTCCGAAATCCACTTTCTGGCCTATCTGACCATTTTTGCCGGTATTCTGATCCTGCTCTGGTTGACAGCTTATATGCAAGAAGCAGCCAAGCCGGAAAACTGCCCCAGCGAAGTCTGCAAGGTAATGCGGCCCAATGTTCTTAAAGTGCTGCAGTTTATCAGAAGCTATTATCCGGTAGTGCTTTTCCTCTACTTTTTCGAATCCACCACCGCGACTAACAAGGTGATCTTTCAAGACTGGCTGGATCCGTTTTTCCAGGGCATCGACCTTGCCATCTTTGGCTACCTGCCGTCGATGGAGTGGGGTATGCGCTTTGGCAACGCCTGGCTGAAGGAATGGATGTATTTTGCCTATTTCAGCTACTACCTGATGATCATCGGTCTGCCGGTCTGGATCTATGTCAAACGCAGGAAAGCCATGGACAAGGTGGTCTTTGTGCTGTCCTTCGTGTTTTACTTCTGCTATTTTATCTTTTCCTGGCTGCCGGTGATGGGGGGCAGATTCGTTCCAGTGGCGATGCAATGGACCCAGCAGGCGGGCAGCGGTGTGTTCAGTTCCATCATGGCCTATATCTACACCCATTCGCCCCATCTGGGAGGGGCTTTTCCCAGTTCGCACATTGCCATCGCACTGGTGCTTTCCATGCTGGCAGTGAAGTATTTCAAACGGCTGGGACTGGTGATGCTGTTCATTACATTCTTTTTATCAGTGGCCACGGTCTATTGTCATTATCACTGGTTCATAGACGCGGTGTTTGGCGTCGTGACAGGACTGCTGGGCTATTGGCTGGCCCAGAGAGTGTATCGTCCCTATTCGGAGGTTTCTAAATGAAAAAACTGGTTATATCATTGATCATTCTGCTGCTGGCAAATGCTGTTCTGCTTTTTGCGCAGGCCCTGCCAGCGTTACCGATCCAGGAATATGATTACCACATTCCCGCCAATAACGTATCTGCCATCACGATGGGCATGGGCGGCATTAATCTGACCAATGCGGCGGACTATTTCATTTCCTATGACAATCCGGCGCTGCTGGTCAATAACAACGGTACAGCGGTCGCTACGTCTTTCCGTCTGACCAACGGTTCAGAGATGAGTTATGCGGATCTGATCAAGGTCAGCAACCTGCTCCGGGATAAGCAGTTCATGTATTATACCCTGATCACCAAAAACTCCGCCTGGAGCTATCATCCCGTGGCCAGCACCAATTTCAGCGAGATCTACACTGCTGGAGACGTGACCTACAGCGAGTATTATGATTACCAGCTCGATAAAGCGCAGATGTCCATTGCCGCCAAGGATGACAAATATCCCGGCCTGGCAGGCGGACTCAATGTCAAATACCTGACCGGCAGACTGGTCTATCTCAAACAGAAGCGGGTCGGCAGCAATTGGGTCAATGTCGAATCCCTGATCGACGACAAGGTCAAAGGCGCTTCCGCAGACATAGGCCTGACCTGGACTGAAGATAGAATGGTCTGGGGCGCCTGTTTTTATGATGTACTGTCCAGACTGTGGTGGGAAAACTACTCTTCCAAAAGCCTGCAAAGACGCGCCTCGCTTGGCTTCCAGTATCAGGGAGACAACTATGCCCTGCTGCTCTCCACGCAGGGCAGGCTGTCCAGTTCGCCGGAAACGACCTACCATCTGGGCTTTGTCAAGAACTGGAGCTGGAGCAGATCAAGCAGTTCGGGTAAGTCCTCTGACCAGAATATCGTTCTGCGAGCAGGCATTTACAGCAAGGATTTCAACGGCACGGGCAATATCAATTACACTCTGGGCTCAGGCTACAACTTTAACATGTTCCGCATAGACTTTGCCATGACCAATGACGGAATTCGGCTGAGGGACAGTCAATACCTGTTTTCGGTCGGAGTCGGAATCCAGTAGAAGATGTTCCAGTTATCCTTTCTCAATACGGGCTTGCTCATCTTTGCAGCGGCGACAATACTGCCGCTGATCATCTGGCTGCTGGCCAAGAAAAAGCCGCGCCAGATCATCTTCAGTTCCATCCGCTTCATTAAAAGAACGGAAAAGGAGCAGAAAAGCCGCACCCAGATCAAGAACATCCTCCTCTTGATAATCAGGATGCTGATCATCCTGCTGGTGGTATTGGCAGCCAGCAGACCGTCGCTCCGGATCCCCAACCTCAAACCTGCCAAAACACATCCCCCCACAGCCATTGCCATCGTCCTGGACACTTCCTTCAGCATGGACTATACGGAGGACAGCAGATCTTCTCTGGAAAAAGCCAAAGCAGCCATTCTGGAGATCAATAAAAGGCTCACTCCGCAGGATCTGTCAGTGCTGATCACCTCAGACGAAAGCTGGAACCGCATGCATTCGCAACTGCAGGCAGGCAGATTGCCGGAAAGCCTGGTCAACTCGATTCAGACCACCTGGCTGCCATTGGATCATGACGCAATTCTGGAATATGCTCAGTCCAAACTGGACGAAAGCCAGTACAGCAATAAGGAGATCTATTTTCTTTCCGATAACCGCCGTTTTATCACCAATCCCAAATTAACCACTCATCTCCTTCAGATACCAGCAGATATGCCTTTATCCTGGGATAATCTCTCTGTCAGCAATGCTTTACCGCTTATGCAGCTTACTGACAGGCAACAATTGCAAACCATCAGATTTGACCTGACCAATCACGGAAGTTCCACGCGCAGAGATGTTTTGGTCAGAGTGGATCTAAACGGTGTAAAAGCGGCTGAGAAGTTTGTCACCCTACAGCCATACCAAAAACTGACGGAAACTTTGCCGGTCCAGATAACTGCATCAGGTTGGCAGAGCGGATTTGTCGAGGTTCTGGACGAAAAGCTGACCGCTGATAACAGAAGCTGGTTTGCTTTTCATTTTGAGCTTCATCCCCGGGTTGCCGTGATCACGCAAAGGACTGCCCTGCCGCTCATTATGCAAACTGTGCTGTCCGTATTTGCCACCCCGCAGGGAGAAGTTAAGCTTATCTCACCCAATCAGGTTAACTGGCAACAACTCAAGGACTACAGTGCTTTGGTGGTTTATGATGCAGGCGAACTGACTCCCCGCCTGAGAGAGTTTTTCCAAACCTGCAGCAGTTCCGGAAAGGGTGTGCTTTTCATGGCTGACACCTATCTGCAGGCAGACTGGAAAGGATATCTGGGACAGCAGTTTGGGCTCCAGATCGGAGAATACAAGCGGACGGCAGGCGCGATCACTTATGTAAATCCTTATCATGCTATTACTTCACTACTGGACAGCAGGCAACTGGGCAGAACCACCGTTACAGACTTCTGGACTTCCAAAAGCACTGCTTCCGCCAATGTTTTGCTTGCTTCCGAGGATTCACCATTGGCGCTGGTCAGCAATACGACAGCGCTTTGGCTGTTCAATCCTGCCAGTCTGCAAAACCGATTTTTCCTGGAAGCAGCCTTTCCCGTTTTTGCATTCCGGAATCTGCAGTATCTCTCCAATGCCGGGTTTGAGCATGAGCAGTTGACTGTCGGGCAGATACTTACGGCAGATGAGATCACGCTTCCGGACGGTGAAAAAGCGGGGTTGAGCGGTAACCCGTTCAAGACATTTGAACCTGGGATCCACATTCTGACTGATAAACAGGATGAAAACCGCCTGGTTGCCATCCAGCCTGATTATTCAGAAAGCGATTACAAACAGATGGAACTACCATCCAACAAAAATTACCGGATGCTTGGCCCAAACTGGCAGGAGCAGCTTTTTCTGGCACGGTTGGGGCATGATATCTGGAAATACCTGCTGCTGGCAGTTCTGTTCCTCTTTGTGCTGGAGCTGATCCTGGTTAAAAGCGAAGAGTGGAAAAGCGGTTCTGCCAAGTCCTGAGGACCTCTAAGGAGGATTGAATGTATCTGGAAAAAATACTGAAAGCATACGATGTCAAAACCCTTTCTTTGGATGAGCTCAAGATCCTGTCAGAAGAAGTCCGCACCCGAATCATAGATGTGGTCTCGAAAACCGGCGGTCACCTGGCTCCCAGTCTTGGCACGGTTGATCTCACCGTTGCTCTACTCAAGGTGTTCAATCCGCCCCAGGACAAATTCGTCTGGGATGTAAGCCATCAGGCTTATGCCTGGAAGATCCTGACCAGCAGGAACGACAGGTTTGACACGATCAGGACTTTCGGCGGCCTGAGCGGATTCACATCACGCGCAGAAAGCGACTGCGACCCCTTTGGCGCGGGACACAGCAGCACGTCAGTCTCAGCCGCTTTGGGCATTGCCTGCGGCCGTGACCTGAATGAGGAAAAAGGCCACTGCGTTGCCATCATCGGTGATGGTGCTTTGACAGGCGGCATGTCCTTCGAAGCGCTCAACCACGCCGGCCACCTGCAGAAGGACAAGTTCGTCGTCATTCTCAATGATAATGAAATGTCCATCTCCAAAAACGTCGGCGGACTGCAAAAATACATGGCACGCTTTCTGGTCAGCAAACCCTATAACGTGCTCAAGAAACAGGTCTGGGACCTGAGTGCCAGCCTGCCCAAGAACGTCCGCAGCAAGTTCATCTACGGCGCACAGAAACTGGAAGAAAGTCTGATCAACATTCTGGTGCCCAATATCCTGTTTGAAGACCTCGGATTTAAATACATCGGGCCGATCGACGGCCACAACATTGCCCAGATGCTGACCATTTTTCACAGAGTCAGGCACAACATGGTCGGCCCTGTTCTGGTGCATGTCGTAACCAGCAAGGGTAAGGGCTATGCACCTGCCGAAAAGGATTCCACCCTGTTTCATGGAGTGGGGCAGTTTGACTCAGCCAGCGGAGAAGTGGTCTGCAGCGGCTCTGAAAACTGGTCTGAAGTGATGGGAAGGTCGCTCTGCCGTCTGGCTGAGCATAAAGAAAACATAGTTGCCATCACAGCTGCGATGACCGTGGGAACCGGGCTGACAGAGTTTGAGCAGAAATATCCCGATCGCTTTTTTGATGTGGGAATCGCTGAACAGCACGCTGTCACCTTTGCCGCAGGGTTGGCTGTCAAAGGCATAAAACCTTTCTTTGCCGTCTATTCCACCTTCCTGCAGAGAGCCCTGGACCAGGTCATTCACGATGTCGCCCTGCAGAAATTGCCTGTCGTCTTCTGCATCGACCGGGCCGGGTTGGTGGGTGAGGATGGCGCCACGCATCACGGTGCGTTTGATATCTCATTCCTGAACTATATTCCCAATCTGACAATTTTGGCCCCTTCCAATGCCGAAGAGCTTGATGCCATGCTTGTTTGGGCTGCCCAATACAAAGAAGGGCCGATCGCCATCCGTTATCCCAGAGGCACTGCTTTCTGTCTGGGAAAAGGGATCGAACCTTTTGAACCGGGAAAAGCGGAAGTCATCAAAACCGGCAAAGAGCTTGCAGTTTTATCGGTGGGGAATGCGTTTCACATCGCGGTGGATGTAGTGGAAATGCTGAAAGGGAAAGGCCTTGAGCCCTGGCTGGTCAATGTCCGCACTGTCAAACCAATGGACACTGCTCTGCTCGATCAACTCGTTTCACAGTGCAGCAGGATATTCACGATCGAAACCAATGCCCTGACCGGCGGTTTCGGTTCCGCTGTGCGTGACTATCTCTCCGAAAGCAGCGCAAAAGTCACTTCCTTCGGATATCCGGACCGCTTTGTCCCGCACGGGAAGACAGAGCAACTCAATGAACTCATCGGTTTCACGCCTGAGCAAATCTTTGAGCAGATATGCGCTTTGCTTTAACTGACACGATCGCTGCCATTGCGACTCCGGCGGGGACTTCCGCCCTTGCTGTCATTCGAGTCAGCGGAGCAAATGCAATTCCTTTGGTCAGCACAGTTTTTTCGCAGAAAGGCAAGCTGCAGAACGCGGAAGGATATCAGGCAGTGCATGGCTATATTGTTGATGATGAAGAGGTTCTGGATGAGGTGATCTGCCTGGTCTACCGCCATCCGCATAGCTACACGGGTGAGGACATGGTGGAGATTTCCTGTCACGGCAATCCTGATCTGACCAACCGCATCCTGCAACTGCTGCTCAAGGCCTGCCGTGCTGCAGAACCGGGAGAATTCACCTTTCGCGCCTTCATGAACAACAAACTGGATCTGGCGCAGGCGGAAGCCGTCAATGACCTGATCCATGCCCAAACCTCCAAAGCAGAGCTGTCCGCGCTTAACCAACTGAAAGGAAACCTGTCCAAGGAGATCTCCGGCCTGATTGACGAACTCACTGACTGCCGCATCCGCTTTGAGCTTTCCATCGATTTTGCCGACCAGGATTTGCCGGAACTTGATCTCAAGTCAGTTCAGTTCAAAATGCAGCAGCTCCGCCAGCGGCTGCAGGAAATCCATCACAACGGCAGCCAGGGCAAAATCCTGCGCGACGGCTTCAGCATTTGTCTGAGCGGCGCTCCCAATGTCGGAAAATCGTCTCTGTTCAACCGTTTTCTGCAGGAAAACCGCGCCATCGTGACACCCATTCCCGGCACCACGCGTGACTATCTGGAGGAATGGCTGTCTCTGGAGGGCTATCCTGTCAGACTGCTTGATACGGCAGGCTTGAGGGATTCCTCCGACCCGGTGGAAAAGATCGGCATAGGCCGCACCAGGGAACTGATGCAGGCAGCGGATCTGATCATCATGATCACCGATCCCGACACTTTGGATA